>Ga0224511_10001132_pt1 | contig 15288 bp, 11 predicted proteins | sample SF_May12_sed_USG_2_FD_169988 | JGI IMG/M metagenome (GOLD analysis project Ga0224511, IMG submission 169988) | Sediment microbial communities from San Francisco Bay, California, United States - SF_May12_sed_USGS_8_1 | ecosystem: Environmental > Aquatic > Marine > Sediment | place: USA...
CTCTTTACGATCAACAATTGGCTACCCTGGCCGCCTCAGGTGAAATGACTTTTCCGGAGTCTCACGCGCCTTTACCGACACCCATCAGTGGTACGCAAGCGTCGCTTCCGGCAGCCCTGGTTCCAGCAAAATTGTCAGCTTCCGCTTATCAAAGCTTTCTCAATTGCCCTTATCAGTTTTATGCGCTCTATGGCCTGAATTTATCGCCGATAAAAGAAATCACCGAGGACATGGAAAAAAAAGACTATGGCGAATTCGTTCATCGCATCCTGGAGGCCTTCCACACTACCCGAAGCGACCTTCCCGGCCCGTTTGCACAGGAATTGACTCCAGACAATAAGGCCAAGGCGCAGCAGTTACTGGACCAAATTAGTGATGTCGTATTTGCGAACGCGCTTGAATGCAACTATCTCGCCAAAGGCTGGTTAATTCGCTGGAAAAAGACAATACCCGCCTACCTGGATTGGATCATCAAGCGGCGTCAATCCTGGCAGCCCTTTGGTAGCGAACAGCGTATTAGACAATCTCTAGCAATTAATGGTGACAGGATTGACCTCATCGGCCGACTGGACCAGATTGACCAAAAAGACGATCACTTTTCCATTATTGATTATAAAACCGGTGCAGTCCCGTCACTCCAGGAGGTTGAAACGGCGGAACACATTCAGCTACCGTTCTATGTCCTGCTGCTTAACCAACCGGTAGAACAGGCGCTTTTTCTATCGCTGGATAACGAAAAGATCAGCGATAAGGTGCATCTGGATGGCAACCAACTCTCAGTGCTGACTGAACATCTCCGGGAACAACTGGCTCACAGTTATAAAGCACTGAAACAGGGAACAGTGTTACGAGCGCAGGGCGATACCGATGTTTGCAGTTTTTGTCAGGCTGAGGGCCTATGCAGACGCGGCTTGTGGGCAAAACAATGAAAAACATCATCACAGACCCGGCGATTATCCAGGCCACTGACCCTGCCGTTAATCTTACAGTACATGCTTCAGCCGGCACTGGCAAAACCTGGTTACTTACCAGCCGCATTGTACGCTTGCTACTTTCAGGGGCCACGCCTAATAGCATTCTAGCCATAACCTTTACAAGAAAGGCCGCCAACGAAATCCAGGAACGCGTTCACGAACGATTGTTGCATATGGCTACCACAGATGACGGAGGTCTCGATCACTCATTGCTGGAAATTGGTGTTACGCCATCAACCGAAATTAAACAACTCGCGAGATCGCTGTATGAGTCTCTACTGCGAACGGAATATCCGTTGCGCGCAACCACCTTTCACGCCTTCTGTCAGGAGATACTACACCGGTTTCCCCTAGAGGCCGGTATCATGCCCAACTTCGAACTGGCCGAGCAAACAGGTGAGCTTCGCGCAAATGCCTGGAAGCGACTGCGAAATCAATTACTCGACCAACCGAACGGCAACCTCGCCAAGTCGGTAGATACTTTGTTAATCGGCTGTAATGGTCTTTCTAATTTTCGAGACGCTCTGAATAATTTTTTTGATCACCGTAGTGACTGGTGGGCCTACACAGAACATTTTCAGGATCCCGTTGCCGAGGCCACAATGCTTCTGGAGAAAAAACTGGGAAAAACACTTTCTGATAATCCTTCATCGCGCGTATATCAGGACGAACTACTAAAAAAGAGAGTATATCGGTACGCCACATTGCTGTCTCTGCATGGATCAAAAACCTACAGGAGCCTAGCGACCCAGGCCATCTCAGCACTGGAACAGGGAGACGAAACAAATACAGCAACAACCTTTGAAAGGCTTTTGTCTGTTTTGTTTACCCAGCATGGAAGCCCCCGCCAGATGAACCATACAAAAGCGCTGGAGACATCTTTAGGGCAATCACAATGTCAGGAATTGTTGGAGCTACATGTACAGCTCCAGGATATATTTATTGCTATAAAAGAAGAGGTGAATCGTTATCATACACTGTCACTATCCAGTGCCTGGTACTATTGCGGCAATCAGTTGCTTGCGCATTATCAGGATATTAAACAGGAGATGGGCGTACTGGACTTTACCGATTTGGAATGGAATGCCTATCTTCTGCTAACACAAAGTGACCATGCACAATGGATACAATACAAACTGGACCAACGTATAAATCACCTTCTTATTGATGAGTTCCAGGATACCAATCCTACCCAATGGCAATTACTGTTACCATTACTGCAGGAAATGGCGGCTGGTTCCAGTGACAGGCAACGAAGTGTCTTTCTGGTAGGAGATGAAAAACAATCCATTTACGGGTTTCGCCGGGCCGACCCCAGATTATTTAATACTGCTCATGACTGGCTGGCATCTCATCTACAGGCCAACAGCCACAAACAACACAAGTCACGACGATCATCAGCAGCGATTACCAACTTCGTGAATCTGGTGTTTACTGAATCGGAGTCACTGCCGACGCCAATATTAAGGGATTTTCCAACTCACGATACCCATCATGATTCGCTTTGGGGGCGAGTGGAACTTCTGCCATTGGTTGAATCGGGCGAAACAGAATTGCTTGTTAATTGTTCCGGCTATCGTGATCCTCTGACCATGCCGCGGATCACTGCCACCGATGCCCGCTATGAGAAAGAGGCCACGCTTATCGTTGAACGCATCAAGTCATTAATAGGCCAGCCAATTCACGATCAAAGCGGATACCGACCCACAAGATACAGCGATATTCTGATATTAGTGAGAGACCGCAAACCGATACAGTACTATGAAAGCGCTCTACAGCAAGCCGGCATACCTTTTTCCGGCGCCAGCAGAAGTTCCTTTCTGGATTATCTGGAGGTTCGGGACATGATTAACCTGCTGCAATCTCTATCAGCGCCTTATGACAACCTGGCACTGGCATCAGTGTTGCGCTCTCCTGTATTTTCCTGCTCCGATCAAGACCTCCAGTTTCTTGCACAGTTTCACGATGAAATACCTGACTGGCTCGAGCGCCTGAACCTGCTCAGCGACAAGACTCATGCTCACCTTCTTCGTGCGCAGAGATATCTATCCAAATGGCGGCAACAGGCCGATCGAATACCGGTACATGATCTTCTGGACCAGATATTTAATGATGCCGATGTCATGGCTCGCTATCAGGCCTCCTCACCCGAAAATAGAAAAACACAGGTTGTTGCTAATTTGGGGCATTTTCTGCAACTTGCTCTGGATGTGGACAGTGGGCGTTACCCCAGCTTGTCACGGTTTCTTTTCTGGCTAAAAGCCTCTACCAAAGGTGAACAGGAGGCGCCCTCCGAACCAGTAATCACTGCGGAAGAAAAAGTCAGAATCATGACTATCCATGCAGCCAAAGGCCTGGAATCGCCAGTTGTTTTCCTGGCTGATACAGCACGGGCATTTCGTGTTGATAGGGGTTATCGCGCATTGATTAACTGGCCTGCCGAGGACCGCCGACCTAATACGTTCCACTTTATTGGAAAAAAAGAGTCCCTTGACATCGTTTCCAATACGACACTTGAGCAGGAAAAATCTTCAAAAGAACGTGAGGAGCACAACCTGCTCTATGTGGCACTGACCCGTGCCAAACAATTGCTTATTATCTCCGGGTGTGCTCCAAGAAAAGGTAGTGACCTGGGCTGGTACGGCTACATTGCCGCAAGAGTACCGGAGTCTACTCATCTTTTTGAGCATGGAGAAATCCAGGTACCGGTAGACCTTCCCGGCACACATACTCAGGTTCAGGAAAGCATTATGGAGCGAGAATTGATGCAACGCATGGATTTGCCTTCATCTCATACCCTGCTTAACCCCAGTCTGCAAGCACAGGAGGATGTAAAACCCAAAGAACAAGCCGATTACTCTTTTGCCAAACATAAGGCGTCAGCTAAATTGAGGGGAACAGCGATTCATCGTATGCTGGAGGTCCTATCCGTTAGTAACAATTCCGATAATGTGGAGCAGCTTAGACGGGAATTATCTAATTCACTGTCAGCAAGATTATTCGATAACTATCTCAACGAGGTACTCTCGATACTTTCCGATCCTCAACTGAAGGAGATTTTTGATAGATCCCGCTATGACGCCGCCTATAATGAGCTGCCCATACTTTACTACAGTGCTGAACAACCGGTTTACGGCATTATCGACCGAATTGTTGTGCAAGAGAACGTGGTCACATTAATTGACTACAAAACACATAGCAAAGCATCTCCGGAAACAGTCAATGATATTGCCAACGATTATAAATCCCAAATGAAGTGGTACGCCCAAGGCGCTGCCAAATTATGGCCGGGAAAAACTATTCGAACACTGCTATTGTTTACTGCCTGCCGAACACCAGTGGAAATAACACCTGAATCCGGAAATACTTCCATTTAAATTACTTATTTTTATCCCGATCCAGATCAGGCGCATTTCTCGCTGTCTCTATAGCCTGGCTTCTTTTAGCCACAGTTGTCAGGTAAGCACTGAACAAAAGATGGTGAAGATTCCGATCGACGGCCTCCCAATTATCCGTCATGAATCCGATGTCGCCGTAGTGGCCTGAAACATTTTCCGGTGTATCGACCTGACTATTGTCATCACTGTAGTAGTTTCGGTAGCGAATGGGCAAACTGTCTGGCACAGCAATACTCAACAGTAGATCACCATAGGTGCTTGCCATATGGATATACCTGTCAGAATAATTATTAAACTCTTTTTCCCCTGACGTCATATTACCGTCTATAACAAGACCTTCTCTCTGATTATCGCTGTATATCTTTGCCTGTAATTCTGGCAGGTCATCCCGCCAGTCCAGGCTTATACGGGTATGCAGATCGGAGAAAAAGGTACCAATAGAAAATGGCAGATCAATCAGAGTATCTACATATAGATTATGCCTATAGGCAACAAAATCGATTTCAATAGCGGGTGTTTTAATAAACCAGAACATGCGAACACGGTTGCTGGTACGTCGTATCACTCTTATCGGCCCATCTTTGGCTGCCACGAGTCTCGATTTGTAATCATCCTGAGTGCGCTCAAAATCATATTTATGCAGAAACTTACCGAAGTGCCGGATCTTCATGGTATCCATTATATTCGGGGACCAGTCTCTCTGTTGTGGCTCTTTACGCTGAAAATGGTTCATCAAAAAAGGCAATGTCCTGGAAAATCCGATCTTATAATTATCTGTCTCAATAATGTCCCTGTCTCTATCATAGGATACGTAATCCCTAAGCATCGATGGGTATTGGCTTATTAATTCATTCCTGACATAGAACCACTTTCTGGTTCCATCGCGGGGATCAGTCAGCATCACTTCGGCAATCACTGCGCTATCCAGTAAACCCGGTGGCGACTTTTCTCCCAGGTCGCAAGTCATTAGCGCAAGCTCGTCATTGCCATCAACGATACTGTCTGATTCATTTTTTTGATCCCGCTGACTCGCGGGGATTTGATAAAGACCGTTGTGATCACGGCGATCTAGCTGGAATGGAATAGATATCCACTTCCCTCCACGAAAAGCATATATATTGATGGAACCAATGCGTTGTCCGATCAAGGCAGGTATTTCATGGGCCGCCAATACCACGGGATAAAGCGGCAACGAAACAGGGTAACGGAACTCATAGGAGGGGTTCTGACCACCACCATCCAGCGGCCGGCCCATAGCCAACATGGAAACAATAATCAGTAGCAGGAATAACGCTATTGATCGTATCTCCATTACTAAAATTCTACGGCACAAAGATACCCATTGGCTCGGCATCATTTATCATGTCAAGAAATCCGGCACCGGCGCAAGAGTTATTATTTCCCAAGTTTTAACTGGCAAAAAAATACCCGCCTTCCTATTTACCCTTGTCGATAAAGAGAGGACAGAGGATGTGGGTAAATAACAAAGCGGGCTGACCCATTGATTAATCGCTTGCTCACCGAGTCAAACCGCCTAGCATAGTGATTGCGGCATGCCGTCATGAGGCGAAAGTACCAGGATACCCACACCCCGCCTGTTGACGGAACCAGCGGATCTAAATCAAGGGAGAACACGAATCAATAATACCCGCCACAACAATCTCTGGAAATGCGGCATAATGCCGCACCCCGCGACCAGCAACCTGATTCTGTTTTATGGGTATACTAGGCTTATATGTTTACATTAGCCTCCAAGGAATCAGTCACTTCTGCCCGGCTCAATATGAGACGCCTGTTTCTGCTGCGTAGCATCGGTATCGTCGGCCAGATTCTTGTGATTGTCATAGCAACGAAATGGCTCAAGTTTACCCTGCCACTCATGGCACTAACGGCCATTCTGGTAACCCTGACTCTGTGGAATACCATAGTCTGGTGGCGACTTCGTTTACCCCATCCCATCCACGACACTGAGTTCTTTCTTCATTTAACTGTGGATGTAATTGCATTGGGTGGTATTCTGTTTTTCACCGGCGGCGCCACCAATCCCTTTGCCTGGTTCTTTTTGTTGCCTCTCATGATTGCGGCGGCAGTTTTACCTAAATTATTCGTTTGGTTAATGGCGGCACTGACCATAGGCTGCTACTCCCTGCTAATGATATATTATATTCCCATTGAAACCATGCACCATTCTGCGCATGGCGAATTTCAACAACATGTGATTGGCATGTGGTCAGGATTTGTCTTGAGTGCACTGATGGTGGCCTACTTTGTAACAGATATGGCCGGTACTCTGCGTGATCGCGATCGGGTGCTGGCACAGGCCCGGGAGCAACGACTACGTGACGAGCGCCTGGTGGCATTGGGTACACTGGCGGCAGGTGTTGCCCACGAACTGGGCACACCGCTGGGAACCATGGCTATTGTTACCAGCGATCTGGAGCAGGACTACCCTGCAGCAAAAGATGCCCAACTCAATCAAAAACTGAACATCATCAAGAATCAGATTTCCCGTTGCAAACAGGCGCTATCGACTATTTCAGCCTCGGCAGGTGAAATCCGGGCGGAGTCCGGTGAACTTAAACCTGTTGAACAATATCTCGATAACCTGATACGGGAATGGCAACAACGGCGACCAGATGTTCAACTGCATTCATCGCTTAGCCGGAATTGCCCGCCAGCCAATCTGATCGCAGAACAAACATTAACCCAGGCCTTGACCAACATTCTGGATAATGCGGCGGATGTCTCACCCCAATGGGTGGAAATCAAAGGCCACTGGAATCAGACAGAATTAATTATAGAGATAAACGATAACGGGCCGGGGCTAAGCCAAGAGGCCAGCGAGTCTCTTGGGAAAAAACCCTTCAGCACCAAGCAACAGGGGCTTGGACTGGGACTTTTTCTGGCTCACACTGTTATTGAGCGACTAGGAGGCAATGTGACGCTGTATAATAGAGAAACCGGAGGCGTGTGCACCCGGGTTACCCTGCCTCTGGCAGTAACCCAATTATCGTAGAACTGAGTCGATGCGAGAACCGTTAATACCACAGCCCCTGCTTTTAGTGGATGATGACGTGACGTTTTGCGAGGTACTGGGAAGTGCCCTGAGCAAACGCGGCTTCACCGTCGCCACCGCTACGGGCATTGATCAGGCTCTGGCGACCGCCGATAAACTGGTCCCCGAGTATGCCGTAGTGGACTTACGCATCGGCCAAGAGTCGGGATTAAACCTGGTTGCCGAACTCAAGGCGCGCCACGAAAGCTTACGCATTGTTATCCTTACCGGTTATGCCAGCATCGCCACAGCTGTTGAAGCGATCAAGCTTGGTGCTAATCACTACCTGACCAAACCGGCGGACGTGGATGAAATCGTACGCGCCTTGAACCGGGAAGGAACCGGAGACCCTGATGTTGAGCCAGCCAATGCCCCGGTATCCGTTAAACGATTGGAATGGGAGCACCTGCAAAAAGTGCTTCTGGACCACGACGGCAATATTTCCGCTGCAGCCCGGGCCCTGGGGATGCATCGGCGCACCTTGCAACGCAAGCTGGCCAAACATCCGGTAAAAAAATAGTCTCTCTGACCATTACAATCATTAATTAATCAATAAGTTATATACTATTCCCACACTCAAAACCTATTTACCTTCCCGGCTGACTGCGATACACTGCCTGCCCGGGATGATTATCCCGCTTTTTTACTGTGCTAATATCTACTGGCCCGTAAAAACGAGACAAATTAGTAAACATAATTAAAAAGTAACTTTGTAGTACGGAGAGAGTGATATGGAGCGAAAGTATTTGGGCTATGGATTGAGCCTTTTAGTCCTTGTTCTGTCGTTGGGGACTACGGCATGTCGATTCGGCGTAGATGATGCATCTCCTGCCGCAACACCCGTAGGTGGAACACCGCCAACGCCTCAGCTCGACATTAATGGGTTTCATTACGCTTTTGACGGTGACACCAATAACCCTTCCATAATAACCGACTCCCTGTTGGCAAATGATGCGCCATATAACGGCGATCCGGTTTTAATTGAAATAAATCCATCCGGCAAAGTAGGAAAATCTGCATTTTTTGCAGCGGGGTCAGCGATCCAACTAACACCGGTCGTTGGTGCATTTCCTTTTGAGAATGGTCTCACTTTCAGGGCATGGGTTTATTTGGATCACCAAGTGACCAGCCGTCAGCAGATCATTGGCGGAACCGCTGATGGTATAGGCGGAACAATTGTCGATAACATAGGTGTTTCTCTGGACCCCAATGCTATCGTTATTGATCTACCCGTAAGCGGTGGTATTGGAACCATGACAGTGGCCTATAGCCCCTCTGTTAATACCTGGTTCCACCTTGCCGTGACTTACTTTAATAATTCAGTGGCAGTGTATATCAACGGTGTCTGGCAACAAACAGATACCATAAATGTGAACTTCACCAATAGTTTCAACAATCGCATTGGTAACAATCTAAGAATTGATAACGGTTTACCTGTTATCGAGAATCAGTTTTATGGACAGCTGGACGAGATATATCTGGAAAACTACATCATGAGAAGTGCATATATTTCTGACTACTATCGTCAGACTTGTGATTGCATCAATTAATAAACTGAGGAGCCGCATAGGAGCCAAGATTTATTAGCCCTATCTGTGTTGACTTAAATTAAGCAACTTAATTTTATGGAACTACCACTATGAACCTGGAGAAATTTATTATTGGCATTGCAATCTGGATTGTCTCGACATCTTCCAGCATTGCCGCAACCATCGACTTTGACGCGGTCGTCTATGGCGATCCATATCTGGCTGGCTCGGTTATTACCAACCAATATGACGGCGTCACTTTCTCGCTATTATCAGATAGCCTCAATCCCGGCTATCCAGGACCAGTACTAGATAGTTTTGGCACATTAGCGACTAGCGGACTATTCAATACTTTTAACGAGAATTCTGCCATTGTTGCTGATTTTGATATTGCGCTATCATCTGCGACGTTTTCTTCAATCGCTGATACCGCACTATCAGTTTATGCCTACGATGATCTGGGTAACTCTATAGGCGCTAAGATTGATATTTTCGGTTTAGAGGAAGGCATCATAGGCTCTGCCTCCAACAATATCTTTCGCTTGGTCTTTATTAACGAATCCGGAACAGGATATGCAGGTCAAAATTTTACCGCTATCAGCAGTCTGACATATAACAGCATCACACCGGTACCGGTACCCCCTGCTCTATTCCTGTTTTTATCCGGAATATTGTCGCTAGTGGGCTTCAATATTCGACACAAGAAGGCCTAAGATAAGAATCACTTTTAGGTACTGTAAAGGCCCGCATCAGCGGGCCTTTCGTTTTTCCATTATTTATTTCAGACTAAACCCTAGCATTAAAAAATTCCTGAACATCCTGTAAGGCTCTAGTGCGCGGCATGGGGGGCAAACTATTCAGAAAAATCCTGCCATAACCCTTTGAGAGCAATCGGGGGTCGCACAACACCAGCACACCGGTGTCCGCCTCTGCGCGAATCAGTCGTCCGGCGCCTTGCTTTAAGGCAATGGCGGCGGTGGGCACCTGATACTCCATAAACGGGTTGCGCCCTGCCTGCTCCATGGCTGCGCCCCTGGCTCGCATCACTGGATCGTCGGGTGGCGCAAACGGCAACTTGTCGATAATGACACAGGATAGATTTTCTCCCTGTACGTCCACCCCCTCCCAAAAGCTACCGGTACCCAACAATATGGCATTATCCGAACGGCGAAACGTCTCTAGCAACTCGGAACGAGGCGCATCCCCCTGAACCAGAATCGGGTAATCCACTTTTTCCGGCAATAACTCAGCACCGATTTTCAGTGCGCGGTAACTGGTAAATAGTACAAATGCCCTGCCACGGCTTGCTTTTAATATCGGCACCGTTAAATCTATCACTTTGGCTGTGTAATCCCGGTGCATGGGATCAGGCAAGCCCTCCGGCAAATACATAAGCGTGTTGGCCTGATAATCAAAGGGGCTGTCCCACACAGCGGTACTGGCTTCCTGCAGCCCCATCTGCTGTTGAAAATGATCGAACTTTTTATTAATTGCCAGAGTAGCGGAAGTAAATACCCAGGCACGGCTTGCCTGTTCCAGTGCCTGCCGAAAAGGCGTGGATACATCCAGGGGCGTCAAACGTAACACAAAACCACGGGCGGTGGTCTCGAACCAGGCAACAGTGTCCGGCGGCGGCTGCTCACTCACGAGATAAAACTTATCCAGCAACTCTGAAGCACGCCGATAACAATTGGCCAGACCTTTGCCCTTGTCTGCCGCCAATTCCAGTTGCGCCGTTAATGTCTGCAAACAGCTTTTTAGCGCCTCGCCTGTCTGCCGAATAGCATCCCTGCCACTCACTTTTTGCCAGGCATCACGAGTTGGCGTTTTATCAAAGGCCAGCCTGAAATCAGCAGTGGCTTTATCGAGGGCTCTGGCCGTATCCATTAAATCTTTAATGGCACTGCGCTCCTTTAATTCCTCGGCGACGATATCGTTGCCTAAATTAAACAGCTGGCGGCTGCTAAATGATTGACTAAAAAAATTGGAGGCAATCTCTGGCAGCTGATGGGCTTCATCAAAAATAATTGCCTCGGCACCCGGCAGCAACTGACCAAAACCCTCTTCCTTCAAGGCCATGTCAGCAAAAAACAAATGGTGGTTCACGACCAGCACATCAGCGTCTAACGCCTGTTTGCGTGCCTTAACCACGTAACACTTATTATAGTGTTCGCATTGCGTGCCCAGGCAACTCTCCGGCGTAGAGGTAATTCTTGGCCACACCGACGAATCCTCGGCCACACCGGACACTTCAGCGATATCGCCGCTACGGGTAAGCCCGGCCCAGGACTTCACTGCTATAAATTCGGCAGATTGAGTCTTGGACTGGAAACGGCCTTCCAGTTCTGTAGATTCCAGACGATGCAAACATAGATAGTTCGCTCTACCCTTTAATAAGGCGCGATCGACAGTGACGCCCAGAGCATCGCGAACCAAGGGTAAATCGCGGTGAAACAATTGCTCCTGCAAGTGTTTGGTACCGGTTGAGATGATGACTTTCTTACCGGAGAGGAGTACCGGTACCAGATAAGCAAATGTTTTGCCAGTACCGGTACCAGATTCTGCAATAAAAACAGCGCCATCCGCCAGCACCTCTTCGATGCGGCCTGCCATTTCCTGCTGCGCCGGCCGGGCAACAAAATTCTCCAGCATCCGGGCCAACGGCCCGTCCTGGGCCAAGACCTCCTGGCTGGTAATTGTATCCGCGCTGGATGCGCTTTCTATCTTCATGGTGACCGCATCATAACCAATAACCCGTAACAACCCTAGCCAAATGATACTTGCAGCCAACGCAAGATCGGCGCAAAGTTGTTTTATGAGCACGCCGTCCAGCACACATCAACAGAATATTCTTGCTACTGCAATTTCCCGCCACATCTGGGAGACCAAATACCGTTATCTCGACGATGAAGGTAACGGCGATCAGTCCATCGAAGATACCTGGATGCGGGTGGCTCATGCATTGGCTGGCGTGGAAATACAGGACAGCGCCACCTGGCAACAACGTTTTTTTGACATTCTACGTGATTTTCGTTTCCTGCCTGGCGGCCGCATTCTGGCGGGCGCCGGTACCGGTAAACAGGTGACGTTGTTCAACTGTTTTGTCATGGGAACTATTGAAGACTCTCTTGATGGTATTTTTGATGCATTGAAACAAGGTGCGCTCACCATGCAACAAGGCGGCGGTATTGGCTATGATTTCTCCAGCCTGCGCCCGGCGGGACTACCGGCGCACCACGTGGGCGGCATTGCCTCCGGCCCGGTATCCTTCATGCGTATCTGGGACAGCATGTGCGCCACCCTGCTTTCAACTGGCGCCCGTCGCGGCGCGATGATGGCCTGCCTGCGCTGTGACCACCCTGACATTGAAACCTTTGTTGATGCCAAACGCGATGCCAGAGAGCTGCGCCACTTTAATTTGTCCATATTGGTGACTGATGACTTTATGCGCGCCGTACACGAAGATGACGACTGGCCTCTGGTGTTTCCTCTGGCAGCAGGTGAATTCACTGGCGATACCGTAGTCATGCGCCAGTGGTCCGGCCAGCGGCAGGAGGTCGCTTGTCGGGTGCTGAAAACCATCAAGGCGCGCTCGCTATGGGATCGCATTATGCGTGCAACGTACGACTACGCCGAACCGGGTGTATTATTTATTGATATCATCAATCGCCGGAACAATCTCGGCTATTGTGAAGTCATCAGCGCCACCAACCCCTGTGGAGAAATCCCGCTACCACCCTATGGCGCCTGCGACCTTGGCTCCATCAATCTTGGCCAATTCATTAAACAACCGTTTAGCAAAAACGCGCATCTGGATAACGAGGCGCTGATAGAAACCGTGCGGATTGCTACCCGCTTGCTGGACAATGTCATTGATCTGTCCCTGTTTCCATTGCCTGCTCAACAGACGCGAGCCCAGCAAACGCGGCGCATCGGCCTGGGCATCACCGGTCTGGCCGATGCCCTGATTATGCTGGGCCATCGCTACGGCGACCCCCAGTCCTTAAAACAGGCCGGCAATATTATGCGGGATGTGTGCCATAACGCTTATCGCAGCTCCATTGACCTAGCCAAAGAAAAAGGCGCCTTTCCATTGCTTGATAAAACAAAATATCTCAAGCAACCCTTTATTCAGTCACTACCCGAAGACATTCGCCAGGGAATTGCCCAGCATGGCATTCGAAATAGCCACCTGACCGCTATTGCCCCGGCAGGCACTATCAGTTTATTGGCTAACAATATTTCCAGCGGTGTCGAGCCTGTGTTCAGCTTTCAACACCACCGGAAAATACTGGAAGCCAATGGCGAATACAGGAGCTATTCCCTGGAAGATGCTGCCTGGCGTCTTTGGCAAGCACAACAAAGGGAGGCGCCACTACCGGAACACTTTGTAGACATTACAACCCTATCACCGGAAGATCACATTAATATGGAAGCAGCCCTGCTGCCCTACGTGGACAATGCTATTTCAAAGACCATCAACGTGCCACGCGATTATCCATTTGAAAAATTTCTGTCACTTTATCAAATCGCCTATGATAAGAAACTCAAGGGTTGTACCACTTTCCGGGAGAATCCGGTCACCGGCGCCATACTGACAACCAATGCCAATCCGGAAACAGCCAGTCATTGCTGCAACATTGAACGGGAGGCGGACTAAATCGATAACTCCATACGCACCATAGAGTTGCCGCCAAATAAAAACGTTTTTATATATACTAACTTTTCTGCATAATACATCCAGTTGAATTACAGATCTTAAAACAGACAAAGGAAATCACGATGCCTGATGACCTACCAAAAGCAATAATCATCCTGCTCTGGCTGCTCCTTGGCGTCATTGTGTTTGGCTACTTGCTCATGAAACACGCGGCGCTTGTCAGCCTTGCCTTTGCACTGGTGTATTACGGCACCCCTGTATTGTGGCAGATGCTGCACAGACCGCAGGACTGACACAGCCCCGGGATTTTTGGCCAAATCAAATGCTTGACCGGCTCGAATTCCGCGCCAAGCGGTCTCCCTGTCCCCACTATTCCCCGGGTACACTTGCCGCGCCCAAAAGCTGAACGATATTGATATTGACGGATCGGGTCACCATATAAAAGTCACACTATGAGGCGAGCCCCTGACGACGATTCACAGCAATGCATTTACGAGTTCTGACTTATAATATACACCGAGCCATTGGTCTGGACCGCAGATTCCGGCCGGAGCGTATCATCGGTGTATTACGCCATTACCAGGCGGATATCGTTTTACTTCAGGAAGTAGACGAAGGCGCACCACGTTCCCGCGAACTCGATCTGGCCAAGGAGCTGGCCCTGGCGGCAGACTATCCCCATTATGCCGTGGGTCACAACGTCTCCCTGCGCAAGGGCCGCTACGGTAACGCCACCCTAAGCCGGTTCCCGATTCTGCGGGAACGCAATATTGATTTAACTATTGGCAATAAAAAACGACGTGGCTGCCAGCATACCAGTATTAACATCGATGATAGCCAACAAATAGAGGTATTTAATCTTCACCTCGGATTGTCAGCACAGGAACGCAAGCAACAACTGGAGCTGCTGGTGCGATCCAGGGAATTCGAGGCCACTCACCTGTCCCATGCCAGCATTGTCGGCGGCGATTTTAATGATTGGCGCAGTCAGCTGGTTCCCTTGCTCACCCGCCACCAGGGCCTGACCTGCGCCACCAACTACAGCGGCCGGCGCAACGGTCCCATACGCACCTATCCGTCTTTTTCACCGACCGGCGGGCTGGACAAAATCTTTTTTCACGGCAAACTCAAGCCGATGCATAGCTTCGGTTGCCGTTTAGGAATTTCTAAAATCGCCAGCGATCATATCCCCGTGATTGCTGACTTCCGAATGCATTGAGATTGCTCAGAAAGTAATACCCGCCGATAAAACGGCAAACCTTCTCTCCACATAGTCACTACTATTATCCAGCTCGAAACGATAATTGGTCAGCTTCAATCGAACGAAATAGGCCATGTCACCACGGTAGGCGTCAGACCATGCCAGCGCATAACTAAACCCCCGGGTTTCACCCCATCCGGCGCCAATTTGCCCATCAAATATCCCGTAGGCGGCACTCGCACTTAATCCTGCCGTTTCGCTTACCGCAAAGCTGTAACTCAATCCGGCGAATGGGCCTTTATCGATATGGGTCACTAAACTAGCATTCCGAAAAAAATCATATTAGGCGTAGTGGTAACCGCCCAGCACAGCCAGGCCCTGATATATGTTGTACCCAGCAGTAAGACTGTGTATTTCGGTTTGAGTGAGGACGTCACGAGGCATCGCTGTACCTGTTGTCGTATCCCCCCC
>Ga0224511_10001133_pt1 | contig 15287 bp, 7 predicted proteins | sample SF_May12_sed_USG_2_FD_169988 | JGI IMG/M metagenome (GOLD analysis project Ga0224511, IMG submission 169988) | Sediment microbial communities from San Francisco Bay, California, United States - SF_May12_sed_USGS_8_1 | ecosystem: Environmental > Aquatic > Marine > Sediment | place: USA...
AAGTATATTAAATGAACAAGCACAGTATACTGTGTTAAAACGCGATAGGCGAGTGGACATAATGGTTTTGTTTTGGCCGCGACAACTCGGGTTCGATACCAGGTTTCGCCGAATATTTTCCAGGTTTTTATTTTTCTTTGTTGGCATCTCGTGTCAGTTTAATTTGACGTGTGTATAACTAATCCGACATATGTAACACACACACAAAAATAAATAGTGTGTAGTATACACCCAGCAATCTAAATATAATTGATTTGTTAAAGGTTCGTCGTTAAAGAGTTAAGTCTTAATTATAAATAATGTATAATTATGTAGTTGTTTAAAGAGGCTATCTTACAAAAATGGTGTTTATTATCATATTATCATAGTGTTTTTGTTAATAATAAAACATGTAAATAAGCGTTGTTTTTGATAAACTATTTTGCATTGTGTAAAAGGCATGTTTCTCTGTTAACGCTAAAACAGTTAATTAGGGCATCTTTAAATGACTATAAAATCTTAAAAATGAAAGGTATCTTTATGAAATCACTTTGTTTTATTTCATTGAAATGTCATTTATTGATATACAAAAAGTAAAATGGGTTTAAATCAAGCTTTCTATGAAAATGGAAGTGAGGTTGATTATTTGACATTTTTTGAAACAGTCCATTTTCGGTGTGGTTAAGGGTGTGCTTGTTTAGAAGGCTATAACTATGTCAATAATAAACATTTCTTAATGAAGTAAAGTTTTTTTTATTTAATTTAAAGATGATATTTTGTAAATATAATTTTTAATTAAAGAAGAAATAATAAATAAAAATTGGCCTGGCATAGCTACTACATAGCCCACACTGAGTGGGATCCATTGTTTATATCACTCATGTAAATGATGTTTAACACTATGCTTGTGTGGTGTCACAATAACGCTAAATGAAAATGTCTATAAAACAGTCTTATTATTTTCTCATTTCCCATGCTTCGATTTTTCTAGATTTTTGAGGTAATATTTATAAATAAATAAAATCAATATCCATCGCAAAATAAATTCTGTTGCAATTTTTTGAAGGTCAAAACATAGGCTGACTAGGCCTATTTTTTAACAGCTCAGTACTTACCAAACGTTAGCGTTATGACGTCAGCCTAGTATGTAAATTTAACAATAGCAGATAATGTAACACAATTACACAGTTGGAAATTTCTCTTAAATCAATGCTCTATTTATCTTTGTTTGATAAAACAGTTTGGCCTTCGAACTACATTTGGTTTAAACAATCCAACAAGTGCCTACATTTAAACATCGATTTGAGAATGTCCGAGATCTGTTGTTTCTAAAACTAAAAACGCAAATGATTGGTCAGCTCACCTTCGTTGACTGTTGTTGAATATAGTCGTTAGCTAGATAGGTGTATTCAAAATTTCAACACAAAATTAATTTAAATAATATAACATTTTGATTAACTAAACCTATCAAAGGGAAAACACCATCACAGTGCAAATATCAGAAATGATTCATACTTTTTTCGATTTATGCAGTTTTAACGCGCACAAGAGAGCCGACAAATTTCCCAATACTTGCTTACACACAGAATATGGTGTGTGCTTTGTAATAATAAGTTACACAAAATGAATCTTATATAACGAAAGTCCTAGGGGAGCATTGTTTGCCTGGGGAAAATAGCAGCCGTGGTTTTTTTATGTCCTATTGATGAACAGCTTCAATAAAACCGAGGCTGCTGTTTTCTCGTGCAGGGTATGCTTCCCGAGGGCTTTCCCTTTCATCAGTTTTAATTGAAGCTGTTTATCAAAAGAAATGATATAATTGTTTTTTTACTTATTATCCGTAATTTAATCGTGACTGGTTTGAAGCTTATGAATGCATATTAGGTATATGTTTAATGTATTTTTATCTGCATGTTTAAATTGAAATAACAGTTAAAAGGCTTTTAATCAGATCATATCAAAAGTGGTCATTTGCGGTAGCTAAATAGCGTGATTTGAGGGTCAAAGGTTCAAGCCCCACGGCAAACAGCTTTCGTGTTGCATACAAGACAGAGTCCGTTCAAATTGTTACTGCTTGCTCATGTGATGTCGGAACTAACATTACATGATATTTGTATATAATTGAATATTTCTGTTTAGTTCTAAAGTGCGTCAGAAATGGACAAAGGAATGAGAAATCTGCTTGATGACATAAAGAGCAACGTTGCATATGCGAAGACAGGCCTTGCAGAGCTTATTGGAGAACGGAGAAATCAAGTAATCAGCTACACACAAGACAAAAATGCTTTCAAGAGCCAAGTTGTTGAACTACAGAGAAGAATTGGCGACCTCCCAAGATTGATCAGAGAAGCGGAACAAGAGGCTGCGAAAAAACAAAAAGAAGCAATAGAACATGAGGAAAAAGCGGCTGAAATGGATAGACAAAGAGTATCGTATGAAAATAGGTCGTTTAAAAGTAGACTTGTAGCTGGGGGCAGTTTTGGTTTAGGCGCATTGCTTGCTTTACCAACAGGTATTTCTTATCGTGTAAATGCACACATACCTCTTGCACATACTTCCATTATAGTGAAGGATATCTAAACATTTAAATAACTTCTTACAAACCAATTCCTTTACAAGGAAAGATCTTTAAAAATATGCTTTTATCCAGGACACAATGTCAATAAACTAAATAATTTCAGATGCTGAAGTTCAACCACATAAATTAAACAGGCAGAATTGTGTAGAGTAAATATTATGCCACTATACATAGAAAACGCTTGAAAGGCATTATGACCGCGCATTGACACACGATATATATTACCACGGATTTTCGTTTATATTCATTTAATTTAAATATATACTATTGAAAAACTGTATTATATTGTTCTCAATTGGTGTTACAGGTGGTCTAAGTTTAGTACTAGCAGCTCCAGCGGTAGCTGGGAGCAGCACGCTCGCCTTTTGTGGTAAGGAATTCACAAAAAGCACTCAAATGCAAAAGTTTTCTTAGAAAGACATTTTGTTGTAATGTTTTACAAAGAGAAACACATGTACAATTTTGTACAAAAACTATTTTTAAAATTGAATTAAAAGTCACTTTAAAATCGCGAAGTCCACCTATCGCATGTTGTCAAAAAATGCCATTTTTCAAAACGTGAACTCATAAACTAGCCTCAACGTTACCGTCGCAAAATTAAAACACATATGTGTTTTTTTATTTCAAACATTATTATACATGTACATGTTTTTCCTTTCGTGAACATTATCAACAGTCGAATAATAAACGGTTTGTAAATTGACTGAAGTGTTACTACCCTTACCTAAACGGTGATGCAAATGCATTGTAAAGACAAAAAACATATAGAACAATTGCGATTTTATAACCGAAGATTATTAATTGTTTGTTTAAGACTATAAGTCTGCTAATGAGTGCAGGGACAAGGCAAGGAAATACAAGGACGCTGCCTACCGTGCTCAGGAATCTGCACGGAAATTGCAAAAAGAACAAATGGAGAACCAAGACGAGCTTGAAAGAAAAATGTTTATGATAAAAGACAAAACCTATTGGATTGGTATGCATACAAAACATATTTTTCAACATGTAAAGTTAACGAACTTTCTTGTAAAGACGTTTTCTCGTTAATTCAGATTTTTTACACTAACACTATAATACTATCAGTTGTCATTGTGATGTAAACTACGTTGAATGTTTACACTACAACTTTAGAATAAGGTCATTTACGTGTGCTTAATATGTAGTAAGTATTTATAAAAAACATAGTTTTCATTGTACATTTATATGCACAATTGCTTTTAATTATATTTTGATTACACAACCTAAGGTTATAAGCAAATATGTATTTCTTTTCAAATAATGATCTTAATAAAAGATGCATGCATTTTGATTGATCATTTATTGTTATAAGGTTAAACACAGTATTATTTCATTCAAGCGTCACTTTATTTTTTCAGACAATATTAACAAGGAAATCATACTTATTGAAGACATAAGCTCAGCAATTGAACTCATCTACACAAGGGTGTTTCAAGCAGATGATGGATTTAATAAAATGGGACATGGGGTAACCATTCGCAATTTTCACTTTAAATTAAAATATTACCCTGTGTGTATGTCTGATACGTTAAAATGTTGAACGAGTATTAAATATTTATGCATGTTGTTAATAGGTTTTTATGAAGATCATTGATTTATTTCGAACACAAACATACATTGCTGAACACGTTATGAATCAGTTTCAATGTCTCAAATATTCGCGATAGATTCCTAGTGTTGTATTTGAATGGAAATTTAGAGAATGTTTGCTATATATTAATTAACATTTAGTGGCTGTCATCCGTAGCGGTACATTGTTAAATATTATGTATTCACACTCAATGATGTATTACGTATATATTGCAAATATGCTGTTAGAAATATTAAGGGTTTTCTACTCGTTTCCAGTAGTCTAGAATGTACTTTTTTCTTTTTTAAATATGAGTATCTAAAATAATCTGTGAGAGCATATTGTTGTCATTGTAAGTTTAAAAGTAAAATGTAAAGGTTTTCAAGATAAAATATTAAAGAAAAGATACAAATAACAGATAATTATTTACTTATTTATAAAGATTGAATGTAAAATATATAGTAGTCTCAAAGATTGATATAAAGTTGTTAAAGGTTAAAACGAATTGTACAAAAAGAATAAAAACAACAAGACGACTGAATTTGTGCTATCTCTCAGTGTGATGGTAATACCGGAATGAAATTACACAAAATGCTGTTCTCCCAAACCAGAAACTAAAATACATTAATAAAATACCACATCAATGACTAATACTAGTTTTTTTCGATAGTATTGCTCAATTAAATTAAAACAGATTAATGAAAGTGTATCAAAACATGCAGACAACAAGTGATTGTGTATTTGTTTTGAAAACATTCCAAATACCTTAAAGCTTAAAGACATCTTTGTTTATAGGACCATGTCAATAAACGTCTAGTGTAAACTTATGTCGTTATCCTGCGTATGCCCTATTTAACCATTACAGTAAACAAATAAGTCAAGTACATGTCCCATTATGGTCCAATGTTGATCACGTAACGTTAAAACAGTGTTATAGACACCACATTCATCACGATAGCTTAAATGATACAAAAAAATGATACAAAGAATGTCTTCGGTAATGGCGACATTGATTTGCATTGTTCCTTACCTGGCTTAACCTTATAAAAATAAATAAAAACACATAAAGATATTTAAAAACAGTCTTTAAATGTATATCTACTCATAAAATACGGGTTTAGGCATTACATTCTTAGCCATCGATTAAATAATGTTCGCACTAATGTGCTTATCTAACGTGTCAGGGACACGAGTGGTTGCTATGAGACTGGTCTAATATTGATGCTTGACTCTGAAAACCTGGGTCTAGACACGTTATATTTGCAGTTTTCTGTAGTAGTGTCGGATTAATTTTCTTAACAAGAGCACGTGGGATAATATTCCAACTTTGTACCAGAGCTAATTGTTTTCTACACATTTTTTTTCTTTTAAGAAAACACTTATTAAGAATATTTCCGAGGGTGCACGCATACCCCCTCTACCAACTCTTTTAATGGTAGAACGCAAATAATTGCAGCATCATTATGAAAAGTTGTCTTTTGGCATATATAATGACTCCTAAGTTGACGACATAAGTCCGGCAGTAAACGAGATAATGAGACATAAAATAAGCTGTGTTATTAGGTTGGTTACTTCTGATTACAGAGTTGATGTACCTCAATCAAATAATTTGTAAATGTGTTCATTACTTGGGGGTTACAACTTTAGTTACAAAACCATAAAAAGCGCTATAGGCAGCATGTGTAACATTTCTGAAAACCTGTGTAGAGCATTGTACAAATACATGTACTTATATCACTTTAATTTATATTTAAAATGAAATTATTCTCACATTAGACAAACTGTTTATAGTTTCTTTTCTACTTATGGAATTTTATTTAGGAATAAACTATAATCAGTATCGATCAAAAGTAACAATTGTCAGTTTCAGTTTTCGAAAACTGACACCGAGCATTCTGTTTCTGAGTAGTTTGTGGTATAAAAATAGATATCCAAACGAAATATGCATTTAATATCAAATGATTAAATATACTTACATGTATATGTTAAACTATACCTCTTACAGCTTTTCAAACTGTGAAAACCATATTAAAAAAGTGTGCCTTTCCTTAAAAAGAAACCATTTTCGTAACCCCCAAAAAGGTAAATATTTGTTTTAAATGAGGAGTTGAAAATAGAGTTGTGAATCCATCATACATATATTACTTGATATTTCATTGAAAGAATACCATTTTGACATTTGATATACGCGTATTTAAATGCGTGCACACTAAAAATACGTCTTTGTTTAAACCAAATTGAGTCATATAACTAAAACTCATCTAAACATATATCTTTTCTAAAGTGCACAATTACTTACAAAGATAACGTATATACAATTAGAAAAATAGAATGTCTGGGAGGTATATATTTAGCTTGGTGGTAAGTTTAAGTACAAAAGAAGTATAAACTTTTTCCCCATGCAGGATTTCCTTCCTGAGGTCTTCCTTTCTTCTACATGTGTGTCAAGAAATGCAGCATCTTGTCAATTGAACAATACTCAAACAAAATCACCTTAAAAGGTGTGATGTCATCGTTTAATGTAAGAGGAATGAGTCTGAAAATAAAGTCGTTTAGATAACATGTAAAAAACATGTGACTGTTTTACAGATAGCGGAACAAGAAATTAAGAAGCTTCTCGCAGACACAGACATACAGAGTCACGTTGCCTATGCAAAAACAGGCATCGCACAACTTGTTGAAGAATGGGACAGACTAGTCAATCGCTATTCAACAGATGTAGAAGATTTCGAGAGACAGGTAGTTGAACTGGAGAGAAGGATTGGAGACCTACCTAAGCTGATCAAAGAAGCAGAAGAGGAATCCGATAGAAAACACAAAGAGGCGATACGACTTGAGGCAATGGCTAAAGATATGGACAATCGAACTAAAACGCATGAAAACAATGCTTATAGTTCTGTTGCTGCAGCAGGTGGCGTTATTGCTTTAGGAGCATTAACAGGTATGTATTGTATTAAATTCAATCATATATTGAAAACTACAAATTAACGTTACCTTTGTTTAAGAGGTTTAAGACGCTATTGTAATAAATATGAGTATTATATATATTGTTACAGGGGGCGTTGGTTTAGCTTTAGCTGCTCCATTTGCAGTCGGTGCCGGTGGCTACGCGTTTAAAGGTAATGCAGTAAATGCCAACAAACACTAATGTGTTGTCTGAGCTGCATACATTGTGTGTAGCTTCAAAAACTTTATCCTCGCTTACAACGGCCGTCAATCTACCCACGCATCGTCCATGAGTAAATTTACATTTTTGGTTAATGAGTTTAATAAGTGAGTTTGATGACTGGTACTTTGCTTTTTTATTATTAATGAAAAAGTGAATTTCTTCAATAAATGTTGACTATGTTTTGTAAGTAACTGCGGAACACTGGTTTTACACCAATGAAGTCATTGACCGCAGCAAGTCGGTAAATCAACATTTGTTGACAGTATCATTGTTACAATTTAAAATAATACATTAACTACATTTTATGTTAAACGTTACCTCTTGTTCTGCATGTTTATTGTTGTGCTGTCTCTGGTGAATTTATGTACAGGCAAGTCGGAGGGGCTCTAACCCCTTGCCCTCGAATTACGAGTTTAACATTATATAAAGGATTGCAGATACAATTATTTATACAATATATCTGTTTAACTAAAAGTTATATAAATTATAGAATATCTGAACGCTGGAGACTGCAGGAGTGACGCAAAGATGTTTAAGGACGATGCTTATAGGGCTCATAAGAGGGCAAACGATTTGAGAATTGAACAAATGAGGAAAAAGTCTGAACTGACAAGGATGCGCGACCAAATTCATGAGAGAAAAAAAGTGATTGGTAAGTTATTTAAAACAAACACGTATTTTATTTAAACAGACGTTTGTCCAACTAATATGAACAATTTTTTATTATGGTTGGTTTGAGATGATATAGGGCACTGATGTCAAAATGTGTTTCTTTCCACCATACATTTTGAAAGCCTATTGATCGATGACCACTCACATAAACTAAACATGTACAGGAACACATTATGCATTGGCAAGAAAACGTGTATTTTAAATGTTAACTACCAATTAATATAATTGAAGATAACATTACGGTTTGAAAAATGTTCAAAACATGAAACAATAATTTTGTTATTCCTTACCATTTATTAATTATCATTTATGTTACCAGATGTCGGGTAAGGGTAAACACTATTGAGTATTGTATCCTCGTCCTTGATAATATGAATCTAGTTTACCCAGGTTCCTTTCTTGGAAGTTGCAATAATGTGTTTATATGTTGCAAAAATAATAGAGAGATTTATACATGTTTGCTTAACTCGATTGTTAAACATATTTTTCTTTCACTTTACACAAAACAATTTTACCTTGTTTTGCCTAATTAGCATACTTACTTGAACGTCGATGACTATTCTGCATTATGTTGGTAATAGATTAATATATATATATATATATATATATATATATATATATATATATATATATATATATGTTAATATATGTTTCATTAAACTGAAGAAAGGGAAGCCCTCAGGAAACAAGGCCTGAATGTTCATATTTCAATTTTCAGAAAGGTTAACCAGGGAAATCCAGACAATTCGAAACATCAGTTCTGCAATTGAACGGATCTACGTGAAGGTTTTCCACGCCGACGAGGGACTTCAACAAATGAACACCGATGCTTGAGGCTTAAGGCTTTGAACGCGAAGAAAAAAAACACACATTACATTTAGGCTCACAATGTAGTGCCATAGGAGCCCTATATCGGTGTGTTTAGGCTCACCATGTAGTCATATGGGAGCCCTAGATCGGTATGATTAGACTCACAATGTTAGTGTTAAGTAAGGAACCTTTGTTTATTATGATATATGTTTTTGAATGTAAACGACAAAGGATTTTTAAAAACTAAAATGTGTCTTTACTTCTGCACACTATATTGAGGATTGTTTGTACAATTCCGATAACACTCATTAACCTCACGCAGTACCGATCCGTCAAGGTTCATATTATCACAATAATACATGCTTTAACAATCTAAATGTAATTTTAGTAAGCAGCTGTACGTGTAGCAATGTTTATGATTTTATCATCCGTGTTGTCTAACGTTATGCGCATATATGTTTTCAGACATCTTTTCTTTGAATATGTTTGTTTTTATTTATGATTAGTTGGATTGTGTACAGGTTGAATCTGTTGGGTTATGCTTCCGTATTGTCTTTTCAATGTATGATCTCTATTGCAGGTATATCATAACAAACATTAAATTGATGAAATAAGTTGAACAGGTAAATTAAATGTTGGTTATTGAAAAGAAAAAAACCCAGAATATATCAGTACATTATTACCGTTGTGGCCTCTAAATGTATGTTAAAGGTGACACAAAAGCCACTGTTATCGAATCAATTGAAGTTTGGAAAGTTTCTCGGGAATATCGACAATGTTTTCTATGTTCTAAATCCTGTTTTATTGTTTGAACGATGGGTATATGTGTTCATTTATCATTATACTTGTACACATTGTCCCATATGTTTTCTAACGCATGTGTGTAGTTTTACGCTTATAGTATTTTAACTTTTAAAACATTTAAGTATTCTTGTAAGTTTGTCCTAATACTATTTATGTCTTCCTTATATTTTTATATTAGTATAGCGATTGATGAACTGTTTAACGATATGGCTATTTGAATGAAATGTGCCATTGCTACAATTTCGTTTGTGTTAGCTTTAGTTTTTTCTTGTTATCGTACTGTCGATATTGTCTGGTGACACACTTACTATGCGTATTTATTACGTCTATTTAATACTTCATTAGTAATTGTTAAGAATAACGTTTCTTTATATCATAATATTACATATTTTAACGTTGCTGTATTATTAAGAGCATTTGCCGGTAGGTTTCATTGCATTAATACGTTTTGCACAAGCTTGCGACACATTAAATAATGTTTATTCGGCTTTGAATGCGTACACATTAAACATTTATTATCATTGATAACGTCCTAAGGAATGTCCATTATTCTCAGATTAATACATATAATTAAAGGAAAATTAAAACGGAACAAGTTTTAAATGTTTCGAGCTATTAACATGTCTTTCATCCACAGACAACTTAGTACAGATGGTGAAAGTTAAAACAAAACATGCAAGCGCTTCATTGGTGAATTTCCAGTTTTACCATCGCGTTCAGGAGCACCTTGTGAAGTTAAATCTTTATATTTACATTCTTAAATAAATAAATGTGTTATATTCAAGTTTAATTCACATGTTATTGCTTTGTTTAAGGTTAATAAGATACCCATGGTAGCGGGGATAAAAAGGCTTTTCCTGCTTCCGCATAACACCGTTTTAATAATTTTTAACTTCGAAGTTATATTTATTCAGCGTTATAAAAGTATACCTATTTGTTATTACGCTGAATAAATAGAACTGCAAAGTTAATAACTATTTATTGAAAAAAATCAAGGGTCGCAATTTGAAATTGTATTTGTAATAGTACTTTAACCAGTAACTTCACTGCTTAAAGGAGCGCAACTAACGAACAGTGCCTTTTAAGTATTAATTTTGTTGTGCTTTGCGGCAGCAGTGTCCAGTGCGGGGGGTCTTCTGACTCATTGTTTACAAAACCTGGTAAAATTTAAACAAGTTTTGGGTTTTTTTTACATCTTTTATGCTAAAAATAAAGACATAAGTATTGCTTATTTTAGCTTCATATTATGTTGGAAAAGTAAATTAGATTATGTGTGCAGTATTTGTTATTAAAATGTTGTTTAAACTTGAAGAAATGAAAACACATGTCAGGAAAGCGACATGATTCCGTTGGTAATGTGTCCTTGAATCAATGTTTATTCTTGTATTTTATTTTGAATAATAAACCATGAACAGTCGTTTTCGTAAGCAAACTATCAACAAACTTATTTGAGAATCTACTTCATAAAGTAGGTCCAGCTTTTTGTCATTAATAAAGAGATCACAAAATATATGTGACGAAAGCACTACGCATTTCCAAGTATTTCCTTTAAAAGGTAATGAACGCGATCGTTTTCCTTATCAAAATGGACGTCGAATGTAAATATAGTATAATAACTAGACGGGTGTTTTCAGAAACGAAAGCAATCATGTCTCCCATGTATGTCACTTGATGGAATCAATTTTGTGTATAGGTGAAATCGTAAAGTAGAGCTATCTTGTGATGAATAACCCATGTGCAACATAGGAAAGAGGGTTATTTTTTAATGGTAGTCAGAGATATTGAACTTTGTAAGTCATACAATGTTTAATCTTAAATTTTGACATTGATCTTGAAACAACCTTGGTCAAACCTAGGCACTACACACCGTCTCAGCATAGCTGACATTAAAGCAAAGTTATTTGTTAATCCCACCAGTGGTTCAAAAGATATAAAGCGGACACGAAATACTGTCCTACAATAATAAATCTTAAACTGTGATCTTTACCTTGAACCGACCTTGGTCAAACATAGGCACTGCACATCGTCCCATCATAGCTGACATTAGTGCAAAATAATTTGTAAAACCCACCAGGGGTTAAAAAAATATAAAGCGGACACGACATATAGTCATACAATGTTTAATCTTAGATTGTGACCTTGACCTTGAACCGACCTTGGTCAAACATCGTCTCATCATACTCGACATTTGTGCAAAATTATTTGTAAATCCAACTAGGTTTTCAAAATATATAGAGCGGACACGAAAATGGGACGGACAGACAGACGAACAGACGGGCAGACAGACAACGGAGCTAAAAACAATATGTCTTCCCATTTCATAGTCGGAGACATAATGGACATGCAAGAGGGTTTAATTAGGTGCGTATATTTTAGCGGTAATAATGGACACAAATAATAAAGAAATTTAAGAATCTAAAAGAAGAAGTCATGGTCTGTGATTGTAGTAAACAAGTAAATTATAAAATAATAGATGTGATGTTAAAAAAACAAATATTAATTGTCAATTGTACGATTCAAGATCTTTCGCTCTTATTAGGATTTTTTTTTGTTCTAGTTGTCTCAAGTTGTCTAAAGTAAATATGAGTCGAAAAACTGGGCTTAAAACGTGTTTTATTTATCTGTTCTACAACTCTTCGAACGCAACATATATAGAGGAAAACACTATTTTTATGTTTTCGGACTTTTCTTTGAATAATTATTGATTCAGTTACCACCATGGTACGATCAATTACAAACCTCACACGTTCTCAACATTTTTAGAGTGAATACAAGCGTCAATAGTTATACCCCAACGAATGCGGCCATCTTTTCCGCAAGTTCTAAATCAGTCGAATACTTACCTTTAAATAGCGTCAGAATAGCTTAACATTTAAACAAAATTCACTGCCTGTTATTGTAATATAAAAGGAAGTTTTGCCCAAAATTAAAGTTGACAGTATTAAAGTAAAGCGTTTTTATTACACTTAGACGCAGTTTAGTTGTATTATACCTAAACACTCGTACGCAATGTGAAATACGTTCTGCTTTTTTCCATTTGTTATATGTAGAACAGTGTCTGTACCAAGTCGGTTACCAGTCAGTTGTAAGACCATTTTATAATTTAAAAAAAACTTAGCAACAGTTCATGTTAAATGTTCGCGTGTCTGCGTGTATGGTTTAAGGGGTAATTTATTTTTCACCCTCTCTGCATTGTCTGCATCGTGTTTTCTTTGAAAATCCTTCTTTTCACTTTTCAAATCCAATATTGCTTGTAAAGTGGGTTAGCTTATAAGATAAGCAATATATCATTATGATACCTATATTAAAGACAGAAACGTTCATGTTCTATTGTAAAAGTACATATTTCAATTGAAGCCGTATATTCGCACGATGGGTGATTAGTGCGTTTAGAACTACGGAAAATTGCAATGTTGAGTGTTTCCCTTGACTTCGTTGAAACTTGTGCAATATAGTAGAACATCGTTTTTAAAAATTAGCTCTGCAACATAGTGATTTAAAATGTGTATAATAAACATCATACTATTTTTTATCGACTAAACACTGGTAAAAAGAAACTGGGCCTACATCCTTCCATCTTTTAGTCTTTGTTATTTCATATTGAAGTCGCTGGTCAAACTGTGCAATTCAAAACAGCGCGGGCGCTGTTTCTTTATATATGCAGTTAGTGTTTTGAATGCCTGTTCTTAGTATAACTGCATCACTACCTGACTGTTTTAAAAAGTCAATTAGTACATCTGTTTTGCGTTTTTGCGAGTCTGCAGCGAAAAAGAAGACTCCACGTATCCCTCTATCGTGCCCGGTGGAGCGGACGAGTGTGATGACGGGCGTAAGCCGGAAGACGATTACTCGGCTAAAGAAGAACGTATTGCCAGCATCGAAGAAAGACCGAAAGCATCGCAAAGACAAAGTTTTCTTCGACAGTTTTAATAAAGGGGTATTGCGAGGAACCGTTATATCCATATTTCAAGAGAAACCCCGTCTTCCTAATATGCCAATATCAATAAATGCAAGGAATGATCTTTACAAGTTCACAAGAGCAACTTCAAGGTATTATCAGAGAAACTGGATTTACGTGGAAGAAATGTGCCAGTAATCGAAAGCGTTTGATGGAGCGAGAAGACGTGGTTCAGTGCCGCATTGGCTACCCGCGCAAGGAGAAACATGTGGGCCGTCGAATTATTTATATGGACAAAAAGTAAAGTGGTCATGCAGCGAACAAATACTGGCAGATTGATAGCATCAGTATGCAATTTAGCAAGGGCGAAATGCCGATCATTGTCCATGCAGGGTCAGACCAAGGGTTTGTTCCGAGAGCGTCTTTGGTGTTCAAGGCGCACTCTTCAAGTGCTGATTACCACAATGGGATGAACAGTGCAAACTTCTAGGTATATTTTAAATTATGCGCCATAAACTCATATCAAAGATAATAACTGATAACGCGTTGTATTAGTTCAAATAAATTTATAAAACAAAACATTGATAAAACACCGCAAATAGTTTATTGATTTTGTGTTTCAGAAATGGATCGAAGAGAAGCCCAATCAGGAACCCAACAGCACTGAAGAAATGGACAACGCGTCGTACCACAACGTACCACAATGTCCAGGATGTCAGAAAACCAACACAGGCAACGCGAACAGCTGTCAGATGTGTCGTAGGTATCATTGCTTAAACAACATTTTCTAGACGCTGTGAAGCAGCAGCCACCGGAAGCAGCATTTCGTGTCGATGCTAGTTTGAAAGGTAATGGCCACAATGTTCTTCGCATGCCACCATACCAAGCAGAGCTTAATCATATGGAGCTTATATGGGCAGAACTGAATGGCAATGTAGCCAGGACGCACATGCGTTTCAGGTTACTTTTTAATTAAACTGCAATAATTCGCTGTGTTCTTTATATGTAAATGAAAAATCCATAAATTAAATCTAAATATGTTCCACAGAATTGCAGATGTAAAGAAGCTGATAGACGACAAGTCGGCAGCCATTACAGTCCTGGGCCAAGTGCGTCTCCAAGGTGATGACCGTTGAAGACCAATACTGGAAAAACAACATACAACATTCAAGATCACGACATCCCAAGGTACTTAATTTCATTATAATATGTACTAAGGCACTGCCTCTTATAGACCGTAGGTGTTTTACTGTTCTTACAGTTCATGTATCACATAACATTATCAGCCCTTATAGCTTATCAAAGTCGCTTACATGTCAAGTGTTCATATTTATATTATGATATCATTTTAATTATGCCTTAAACAATATATCTATTTCCTGTACATCCTCAAAGAGCTTTTTTTCATATATTAATTTGAATTTCATTATAAATTATAATGTTTCCGCTAGTGCGGAATGCAGCACCAATCATAGTCAGTTAATGGGCAGCAATAGTGCTAGATTATATTTAAGCCATTACTCATGGTGGGATAAGAACCCTATCATTATGCACTGAGCCATGAAATAACAGCAGGTGCATGAGTATTTCATGGTTTTTGTACCTGAACTTATAGGCCTTTTGATGGATATAATTATGACATATACAGATATTGATTGTGAATACCAATCAAACCATTGAACTTGATTCATTGTAACTTTAAATTCTCCACTAAATCGTTCACATGCTAGGAGAAGTATATAGGCGGATATAAGACAATCATACAGTGCTTAAAAACTAATAAAATGGT
>Ga0224511_10001134_pt1 | contig 15279 bp, 9 predicted proteins | sample SF_May12_sed_USG_2_FD_169988 | JGI IMG/M metagenome (GOLD analysis project Ga0224511, IMG submission 169988) | Sediment microbial communities from San Francisco Bay, California, United States - SF_May12_sed_USGS_8_1 | ecosystem: Environmental > Aquatic > Marine > Sediment | place: USA...
TGTAAGTTTATAAAACCAAATTGTTAAGTTACCCAAGGCATCAACGACCGCCTCGACATCCTGACAACCCAGCATTATGAGAGAGAGATAGAGACCTTGGGTGCTTACAATATACATTTAAGAGATATTTAAAGAAAGATTGTTGTAAACAATGTAGACATGTCAAGATTAAGGCACCAAGACAATATAACTCGAACAGAAACAATCACACTGAACAGTTCAAACACACGCATACCAACATACTTTCAGAATAAACTATTCTTGTGTTTTTCGGATTTTTTATTTTTATTCATGATTTCTTAAAGGGCTTGAACACAGAATATAATGAAAACATAATAATACAGATGAAAAATGCATGAAAACTTCCATGGACATAACAAACGATTTCCCATTATGTTGAATGGTGTATTAGAAAATATCCTGGTTTGTGCACGATGTTTTTCAAAACAAGCACAATCCGTAGTCATGGTACCTCAAGTTTTTTGTTTATTTCGACTTTTTGGATACTTCAGGTGTGTTCGATATTTATGCCCAAGTTGTGCTCTGGAGGCTTTAATGATTTTGAATTAACATTAGGCGCATATATGTAAACAAACATAATTGTCTTTATTTCAACATTGTGTTTTGCATTATTTAAGTCTAGCTGCTAGATATGCATTAAATAAACAGTTTTTCATCTCAAAGTATTGTTACTACTTTGTTTTCTTGGAGTCATTCACAATGTACTACATAACCCGCTAAATATAAGGGAGCCAAACCAGTTGGGACTGTGTTATCAAGCTTATTAATAACCACTTAATGTTTCAGTATCACGTTCACGTTCCTTCGAAATCATCATCATTAGACGTTAATCTAACTGAGACACTGCAAGTGGGAGACATGCTCGATCTACTGTTCCAAGCGGACCAAACAGGGTGAGTTGAGAACTGTCTTACCAATCATTTAACTACCAATAAGGCTTAGGAACCACTAAGGAACTCAAGTTAAATCCACCCGTGTAACGCGTCACTGTGTCAACGAGAGTAAATGCCATTGAGTTGGTATTTGACCTGCATAATCACGACGATTTGATTAATAATAATAATGCAATTTTATATGCAGCTCTTGATAATGATAAGTATATTAGAAAAATGTATACGTGAACGCAAATAAACACAAATGGCAATGAAATTACGACGAAAGCTCAAGGCGTATAAAGTATCTCTATCTAATTGTTTTGTTTTACCAACATTGGCTGTTTTAACGATGGTTAATATCATAGTATTAATAGCTTACAAGTCGGGGGATACATTCATAAATGTACCAAATTCATCTGTAAGTGAAACCTAAGAGCACCTAACTGAATCATTATTTTAATTTAGGTTTACGGTTACGGTTATATTACGGAACATTTTTGGGGTAGCGTTATTTGAATAACTTTTGACGTCAAGTACACCATTCATGACCTCATTTTACTAACCGTGGTATATTGCGGTAATCACCGTGTGGAAAGCTTCCTGCTTTTTTCACTGTGAGGACCTTGCAGTCATGTAACATTAAATTTATGATGCAAACATTTTGTCTTTCAATTGCATCTGATATAAAACAGTGTTTTAAACATATTGGCACAATTTTAGCATCACAATGCATATTAAGTATTAAACATGATACTGTCTAAAAGTTGCCACTATCAGTTTCATTCCGTCATGCTTTCTTACGAGTATAAATGTTCTAAACATCACCGATGATTTCGAACCATTTTCATTAACCGGTAGCTGATTCTTTATTCATAACATACGCAAAAAAATGTTTTCTATATAATGCTGCCGACTGCAACTAATCAATATATTGCATATAGGTTGTGTAAAGATTCACGTCACATGATATCGGGCGTGTAAACAAAAATGAACTACTTTCGTTTTGTTGTTGTTTACAGTAACGCACCTAAAATCTTAAAGTTGACGTCATAATGTTTTATTAATTTCAATTGTAACTCATCGAGTTCGACGTTTTTATCCGATTTATATTTTCAAACCCTCAAAAATGGTACTGGAGTTTTTTACCTTGCGCATTTCATTATAAACCTCTACAATCATGTGTAATTCAACGTCGATTATTCAAATGCAAATTTGCAGATGCTTCAAAATGTGTGAATGAAATTCCTTGATATACACATTTATAGTACGTGACAGCCTTAGAAACGGAAGTGGCATCGATCGATTTACTTTCGTTTTGAATTTAAAGTTGTGTTTGTTTCATTAATGTGTTATTTTTGACATTCTGTTGATAAAAAACTATATAATACATGTTGTTTATCTTTTTCTGATTGTAACGTGTGTGTCATTTATCTTTTGAAAAGTGTTAGGCAATCATCTCTCAATCATGCATATTCAGTCAAAAACTCTCTTTTCATACTTAGTTTTATTACCAATATATAAATTATGCATATGATATACGTACATGCATGTACATCACAGGTACAGTCTGGACTTAAGGACCGGCTTGGGTGAAGTTGACAGCTATGCCCATATCGTCGATAGATACAACATTCTGAGGTTCAATCAATGGCTAAATGGCGTATGGCAGTCCGAAGTCACCCTGGACTACTCTTTCGTTGGTTCATACACACAGATGCATGTCATTACGTGTATGTTTGAGGAAACGTTTGTCAAGGTAGTGTATTTCTTTCTTCTCTAATAAATGATAAGTAAATGTAAGGTTTGCTTAAGCGGACAACAGGTTGAAATCGCCATAGAAAGTCATTGACCGTACTAAGACGGTGACCTAATATTTCTTGGTGAAATTATTAATTTAAATAAATAAAAAATGAGGAACATATACAAACCAAAGTGTATTCTAAATATCGTTGACGTATTGTTTAACTGTGCGTTTGATGAAGTAGTTATCGCGTGCCTTGGTGTAGGTTTGTTTTTGTATTGGCTAGTTTGTCATGGTCAGTGGTGTGGCATCATTCATTACTACTGATGAACAGCTTTAATAGAACCACGGCCGCTGTTTTTCGTGCAGGTTATGCTTCCTGAGGTCTTTCCCCCCTTTCATCAGTTTAACTTAACCTACTACAGCTGGTGTTTTTAGTGCCTGTGTGGCGGCTGTAAAAAATCGCCCCGTACTACATCATTGTGTAGTTATATTGTTCTGGTTTCCATTTCATCATATTAGTATCACCCTATCTACATTGTTTGCATCATATTGAACATATCTTCAATTTATGTCACCTTGTTGTTAATATCTATTATTTTCCTATCGGGTCGGTTATTTAAGCTCCTTGCAAGTGCAAGTGACACATTACAGATCTAACCGTAACCATGACAAGTGCAAATAATCATGCCAATAACTGCCATAGTTTGGAGATAAGGGTCAAATGGTCGCAAAGATCACAGGATGTCATAATCACTACAACGTTCAGAGCCGAACGCATGCCTACCTCCCCTGAGTAGACACAACGCCGACCATAACAAATTAATCATAATGGAAAATATAATAATACTCCCATTGACCTGAATTTTCAGGATATATGTCCATATTTTACACAACAATGGTGATGAATACTTAAAATCGGTCATTCGTATTACAACTTTTGCATGCGCGATTAAGGTTGAAGATCTCTGTGTTTCAATTATATTTTATTTGAATACTTTATAGAACTTAAAACTTTGTTTAAGTCAATTTTTATTTTTTTACATAATAAAACTACTAATAAAAATGTTTGTCGCCGACCCAGAATCAAACACGTGCCCTCTACTTAACACAAAAAAGCATTTTTCCACAAAACAAAATTAATACTCATTTAACGCGCAACGATTAGGAGTTGAATACATCAGAAGTGATAGAGGGATAATATTTTTAGACTGTTTCACATAATTTTTCGTTAGGAAGTATGTATTTCAAAGGCAAAATGTCAATAATCTGCATAAAAATGTACACATACAGTAAAATAGATGCATGTTTTAGAATTTATATCCAAAAGTAATTATCCCACAGAGCAGAATTTTTAACAATATTGATATTGATATTTTCAATAATATTGATATTGATATTATTATTTTTAACACTATAGTTGTTGTGATTCTTCTGCAGGTGATCATCGATGGAACGTTCGTTCATCAGGCGAGTCTACCCTCCAGCCCGTCACAAATTACCGTCGTCCGCGTAGGCACGTACCCGGACATTAATGTTTACTTGTATGGCCTTACATACAGGCACAGTAATGTCTGGATGCGTTAAGGCCTATGTAAGATTATGTCTGTTTCCTGTAACCTTCCAAAATCATTAGGGGTCGGTAGCAATGTGTATATAAGTATTATCCTGTCAAAAGCTTAATTTGCTGCCTGACATGAAAGGATAAATAGAATAACAGTTAAGTGCCTTGGATGCAGAAAGTTTATACCGCTCGGCTACGGATTTAATCGAGTTTGCCGTCGTCTCTCCCAATAAATTCCTACGCCTTGTCGAATTAATAGTTTCCATCTAAGGCACGTATGTTGCATTCTCTATTTACAAGACTGTGTGCAATACGGGATGCAGTATTAACCTTCAAGTCACGCTATACGCTTAAAATGTTTGGATTTTATCTTCTTGAATTAAAATGGTTTTTATTCACGTTATTTAAATAAATACTATTTACAAGATTTTAAAACAGAATCGTGGCCAGAGAATGTTAAGGTCATACAAATTCGGTCGAGTGTAAAGTCGGAGTGTCGGTAAAGTTACTGGAAACATACATATTTGTATGTTTTATGTCCTTGCAATTATGTTTATGCTTACATTGCGTGTGTCTGTGTTTTTATCAGCGTGATATCCTCTTTATATTCATACAAAGTTATGACTTCATATGAAAATATCCTTTAATTGCGACGTACTTATGTTTGCATATGATTATGATTAGTCATGCATTTAGGATGACAAACTATCAGACAACAATCGTTGACATTTTTAGTTCATTGATAATGGCAAATATTTTCAAAAATGTCTGAATCCTTTATTGGCATATTTTTCCCCGAGTTCTGTAATTAAAGATATGTGACCCGACGTGTGACTTTTAGTCCAAATGACCAAATGACGTCACTAAGTAAAATGACATTAAAATAATGCATCATTTTTTTATGTTTTTTAAAGAATTTTCACCGGCCCACAAAAACTGTAAAAAGCTTTTAAGTGACAAAATTCTTTACAGATGGATAAATATATCATATCTTTGCAAAATTATCTCACTAAATTAACCCCAAACGTATTGATAAATATGTATCACCATATATTTGACATGTACACCGTTTATGATGCTCCAGGCATTTACTTCAAAGTGGTGATATTGACATAAAAATAGGAATATTTTCGTTCTGTATTTAAAATTGTAGTCTTCAAACATAGCCCTTTCAAATGATAACAAATTTTCAATAGCGCTAACATAAGCAATTAGACGAAAAATGTCAGACCCGGACACAAATATGTATTGCTAGTATATAGAAATCATAGTAAAGATGAATCGTCTATGTGTTTATTTGTGTTAAAGATGCTAGGTTTGTATCTTTATACTCTTGTAATCGGTCACAAATCTTGCAATATGTTAAGTATAATAAATAAAAAATGAACATTGCAAAGGGATTTTGCAAAATATGGTGGCGAATGGTGCGTATTTTACAAAAAAAATGAAAACCCAACAACAACAAAACAAAACTCAAACATAAAAACTCTGGCCGGAGCCGGGAATTGCACCCGGGACATCTGGCAACCAAAGCGGATGCTTTACCACTTCACCGAGTCAACTGCGAATATCGATTGTATTCATTTTTTTTACTTTTTTTTACGTAAATAAACAAATCCGAATTTGCGGGCCACACATTTTCAACAAATTCACTTTTTCTGTAACATTTTTACATGCATAAATATCTATATTTGGTAATTTCTCATATTTACGGGTGTATGTTTCACTACCCTAATATGGTAAAAATGTAAGATGTAAACAAGTCTGACCTAAAAGATACAGGCATATCATCTTTAACCTACCTACTTCCTATCATGTTCCATTTATTGTATATTGTATCACTTTGAAATACAAACGCATAGCTTAAGTGTACGCAAACCTCTCCAATATTGTTAAAAATGCTGTTTTATCATAATTTATTATTATTGTAGCTTGTAGCTTTTTCGTTGCGATAAACGCTGATCGTTGTAATTATGTTAAACGTGCATAAAGGACACGAGTGCATGCAGCTAATCCATAAAAATCTACTATAAAATAGTTTTATAAAATGGTTGTTTATTATGTTTGTAAAGTGTTTTTATCGAACTGAAATACATTAACCTAATAGATGCAAACGACTTTTAAACAAACACATCCACGTTTATTGTAAAATAGTTGTAACAGTTCACATAGTGATTTATTAAACCTAAGCTACCTATTAAACACGGACATCAGCTGCGTCTGTTCTACCGTTGAATCAGAAAGCCAAACGAAGGATTTCCGGATTTTGCAATAAGATAAAACATGTAAAGTGTGTACAACATGTTGTTGATCAACCATTGTGTGAACGACGACTGAGATGACGCCTGTCGTTTTGTATTAGGTGGCGAGTTCTATGATCAGGCGGTAGGAGGGAGAAAACGTTTGACAATAATTTTCAAGACTTACGGCGCATAACTGGCGTCGACAAATGAAAATGGCATGAGTATACAGTTTAATTAAAATAACAAGCAATAATATGTTTGGTATTTTTATTGAAATTTTGAACGGAGAAACTGTAACACTGTTACAAAAACTATATTATAAAAATGTAATGTAACGGAAGTCCTTTTTCATATATTTACCTTTCCTTATTATGAATAGATTGTTAACAGTAAATTTTGTTTAAAAATTAAAAATATTTAAACAGGGTAAAAGTTTCCTAGTGGTTTATCTTATAATGCCAAGTTCTTAAAAAGTACCAGGTCTGTGCTTTTTTCTGTATTGCTGCAAATGCGTGTTTCAGTTATGCGTCGTAAGCCTTAAGACTGTAAGATATCACTAAAATGCCTTATAGCTCCCAGGGCACAGTTTGGGCATAAAAATAGAAAGACACTACAGTGTCTTAAAAATTAAAAAAGTATAAACTTTAGTCACCATGTGTAAATTTTAAAGAAAATTTCGCACAAACCAGGATATTTTCCAATTATACATCATTCATTAGGATGGGAAATCATTTTCATGTCCATGTTACAGAAAAAGAGTTTACCTTAGTTTTCATGCATGTTTTATTGTTTTTGTATGTTGTTTAAATATTGTTCAGAGTCAGACATTTAACATTACTTTTTTCACTGAGACTAATGTCTAAATTATATTCTTAATTAAGTACATTGTACTTTCCACCCCAAAATTCTGTAGTCTAGTCCCTTTAATGATATGCTTTTTACAAAGCCTTTCTTTTATTGTGCACTAGAGTTTGTAGTTGACATTAGTAGGGACATCGTTTAGAAGTTTGTGTTATGATAATGTTACCACATACTTTTTTCAGAATATTATAAATTACAATAAATATATAATATACATGTACGAGTCACCACACATAGTTTGTCTTTTTTTTTAAATGCGAGTAACGTCAGCGTCATAGGCAAATGTTGAAATGAGATATTTCCGATACCTTATGTTTATTCTTGATTAATTGATAATAGTATGGTAAATTATAACATGGTTATGGTTGGTTTACTATGTCCTTATGCTTACATTTATCGAATATTTTAGTGCTAACACTATGCCGTTTACAAACAATATTTTTAAACACATCATATGTGCAACAAAATGAATTGTAGTTTTATTTGTCCCAATTAAAGACGTTTTGTTCACTCGTCTTGAGGTTCTGCTTCTCAAACAACATCATTACTTTAAAAAGAGTTGCGTATGTCAATGAATATTTTCAAAGCATTCACGGGGAACATAACCTTTATTAGCATTAAGCGCGGGCATCGTCTGTTATGCACATGTCCTACATTTACGGTAGTGCGAGTTAAATGATCCTCTATCTCAGTTGGTGTTTATTGTCAGAAACGGTGAACTCAAATATTCGAAAACGAAATACATTCAATTCCTTTTATGTATGTTTGCTATTCATTCTGCTTTTAAAAGGAGTTGTGTTTACATTTAACATTTAAAGCAAGAGCTTGATAATTTTATTGTTGTACACACATTCGCAAAATATGTCAGTACCGAGTATGAACCATATTTGTTCATATTACAGGTTAGCACACGTGGCGCACTTGTGAAGGTAACCTAAATTAATCAGTCAGAAACAATTTATCTATATAAAATATCTTACTATTACAGTAGTTAAATATTTTAACTTTTTCTTATACGAGTCTACATCAGTTTACACAACGTTGGTAAAGGACCCCTGAATGTTTAAGGCCTGCGCTTTGTGGTTTCCGAAATGAAGATTTTGAATGGTGGCCATCCGAGAATCATTTCTGTGATGTATTGTTAAAATTCAAAGAATAGTTTTTAGAGTTGTTGAAGCATCAACGTTGACGCACGACCAAGGTCGCACTAATTTAGCATAAGCACTCTTCAACACCCGACGGCGTATCTGACATTTGTCTCCTTGAGACAGAGATAAGATTCTAGGCCAATAACAGTTTGAAACAATGGATTATTCTTGTTTGGAAAAGAGCGATATTCTTCGCAAATAGGATTTTGTCTTCCCACAAAAGACAAGGGAAAAGTAGACGAGTTAATCCGTGTGCACTCAGATCGTGCCGAAGGACGCGTGACGACATTCTACCGTACTCACGTGTTGTACGAGCTTAGCTTAATCTTCATAGATGCAAATTAAACATAACGAATGTAGAATGGATAGGAAGTCACCAAGTTTACGTGACTGGTATTTTCTCTTCAGTTGCAAACCTCACATTCTTTAGGATAGACAGTTCCCCCAACAGTTACTGTCAAGCATGACCATTTATAATAGTACATTTGCAATTGCAATCCAACGGATTCAAGTTATGGTTGTCAGGTGACAATCTGACCGAAAGATACAAAAGAAAGCGTACTTCCTGATTGCGATCAACCTTATCACACGAAAAATGAAAAGGACAGAATGTAGAGTTGATTAAAGATTTGCTGAACTGTGCATTTACGAATCTTCCACGTACTCCAATTTCAATATTGTGTAGAAAATCGAGTTAATGAACAATTAATTATCCTTTATTAATATTTAAGAAAAGCTGAGCCAAACTGTTCTTTGGTCAAGCAGTTTTGAAGTGTATATATCCCTCTGGAATCAATGTATAAAACTGTCTAAATATTACCGTAATTCGGTGGGTGATACCTGTGCAAAAATCCCAGTAATACAAAGAGTGAGGACGTATCAAAACACAAAATGACTCAAATGTCAACTCCACAACGAGAAATTACCGTAGGTCTTGTACGAGGCGGTTCGCCACATGCGGAGGTATGAAACTGCAATGTGTATGCTCTGCGAATAGCGGTGTGTTAATACGAAAGACACTTCGCGTTCTACATTGGCCTTAAAACTCGCCCGCTCTTAATCTAAATGAGAACATTTGGGAATTTTTGGCCGTCAGGTGTACCGGAGCGAAAATGTTCCCACACAAGGAAATTGAAAAAAGACTTTTCCATTAGTAGACTTACATCCTGAAAAATTGTTTCCGGAATTACCTTATGTATGTGTGAGCACAGTGCTTATTGTTATCCAGGTAAATAGGGTCATACTGGGTACTGTTTTTTTATAATAATTATGTGTAGGTTTAGTGATATTGTTGCATTTATTTTTGGTTAATTACCGTCAGAGCATAATGCATGTGATGTTACTAAATTCTTAATATTAATATGGTTCATGCAGTTAAGTTTGGAATATTTATTTTATAGTCATTAGAAAAACAAATACATACAACGCAATTTCAAAATTATGACACTTGCTTTAGATGTAAAATGTAAACACAATTCCATTTTAAAGCAGAATGTATGGTATAGTTACATAAAACGAATTAAATGTATATCGTTTTCGAATATTTGAGCTCACTGTTTCTGGCAATAAACACTCACTGAGATAGAGGCTAATTTAACTCGCACTACCGTAAATGTAGGACATGTGCATAACAGAAGATGCCCGTACACCCATTTACCAACAATGTATCAGTATAATAAAATTATGTTTCCAACATGTTATAAGTTATTGGACTAGACATTAGGAAGGTGGATTAATACAGACATTTTTTTACAGTATTTGTGACAAATGCATATGAACAAAAACTAAATAAAATAAAGTTACATTGTATAATTAAGGCATAAACAAAGTTCTTAAATACAATTCTAATAACATTATTAATAAAACGGTCTCTGTGACTGAGTGGTCTGTTTATCTTGGTTGCTTCTTGTTGCTTGAGATAAATGTGATTAGGATGTGATTAGAATATAAGAAAATTCAGTTATTACAAAGATATTTACAGCAAAACAGGTAGCGAGCATATGAATGTGATTCGCAATAAAGTCCACGGATAATATGTATCTCCCAATTTTGCCAATTAATTAATGTTTTAAGGTACATAATTATTTGCAATCGTTATAAAATGGACGAATATTATATATCTATAACATCTGAAATAATTACGGTAACGATATTGAAACACAAATGTGATTACATTGATACACTGGGCATTGTGGTGTGGTATATTACCTACCGAAGATGATCCTTTGGACTTGTTTTCCAATCTTCTAAAAAAATCCTCATTTTTCCTGAAAGTAACAATCCTCGTTTATATCAATGCGCTGTGAAATTAGCAGACATGTTTACTGCCAGTTTATTCTTCCTGTAATAACAAATAATGCCATCATTTACGTTTAAAAGAGGTTTCATTTCATAGAAACCCCTTTCACTGTGATTGAATGGCTACGTCTGTCTTCAGTACATATTATGTTTCGTGCAAGGATGCTTCTTTCATTACCAGATCGCGCTATTAAAGGAGACTAAATTACAAACTACGAGATGAATGCTGAGAACAAAATGCATGCATTGAAGACAATCTTAAGCACTCTTGCCAAATAAAACACAGTTGTGCAGTTATTAAACACAGACTAGGTAGATTTATTCAAGAACAAAATACGAAAATTTAAAAATGAAGTAAATAAAAAATACAAAAGAAAATGCTAAGTGTTAAGGTGGTTTTGTTTACTTTGATAGCGGGGCAGACATGAATATCAAGACTGTCAACTGCGTTAACAAAACTGATTTTTACAACATTAATTATTAAAATGTGTTTTCTAAACAAAATCACCTTCTCCTCTGCTCGTCCAACTGCGCGGCACTTTGTGCTTGCTGCTGTTTTTGCCTCCGCTCACTTTCTTCCGCCTGAAACCAGGGTCATATAAAAGTGAAAAGTGAGTACAGTATTGACATCAGACGATATTTATAAATTTATTATAACGGCATAAATGCATATATCCATTGCTGGTCATAATCCCAATAATGTGTTATTTTAACAACAGTTTACACTAAGAATTTCACCACAATGTAGTTGCTAACAATAAAACACGTGGCAATGTTTGTAGTTAAATCTATTCATATTTAAATCAAAGTTCAAGTTATGGATCTATCAATTTACATGCATACAAGGACAAATCGTAACACATTTATTTATTTACCTTTGCCCGTTGAGCCATTTTGTTCTTTTGGGCTTCCTCACGTTGCTTCACCAACGACTTTCACGCTTGTGTCTAGAGCTGTTACAGTTTTGTAAAATATAACAATGTAGTAAAATGTCGTACTGTAAAACATACATCATTGCTATGTTGTACATATGCTGTTAAGTCTTTATGCTGTATGTACCATGTGTATATGTTCTACTCTTCAAGTAAGGAGAACTAAAAGAAATCTATCTATCTACTGATATTATAAGAGTGGCTACACTATCACGCACAATCTATGCAAGAAGATGGTAAGGAAAGGTTCTCGACAATGGAAGTCTCACATCCCAGAGTGCGGTATAAAAAGTTCACACACTGGTAAAACTAATTTTTATTTGCCAGCCATTATGGATGCGTGAGTAATTACTTGTGGGACATAAAATATTTACGTGGGGGACAAACCAAAGGGTCTTATTATTTGGCAATTGGCAGACACACCATTCGGAGAACTCTGTTATTTTATATAAAAATCACCAATAACTAATTTGTAGCAATACAGAAAAAGCATGAACTTTATCATAGAAGGACATGGTGTTTTAAGATGAAACATTGTGTCGCTCTTTACCATGTTTGATCATGTCTGTTTCCAAACAAGATTAAACAGTTTGCACTCTGTTCATATTAAGACGAAGTATGTTATTTTCTAAAAGAAATGTATTTATTATACACAAAACAGTAAAAGTTTGCCTGTGACATACCGGTATACATGTATATACATTAAGAAATGTTTAAAATGTGATGTTGCATCGAAAATGCTATCCAGTGACTGACGCTGCTCAGATTTCTCAAAATCACTTTTGATAGGTAAACGTCCTTGCGTTTAGTTCTTGCTAGTTAATTTACCATAAGCATTTCGCACTCTTTAATACCCGGCGGCGTATCTGACATTTGTCTCCTTCGCGTTCATTTTGTTGTCCAAGAAAGCCCCATTGCTTAAAATGGCATATGACATTAGACGTACAAAGGTGTCAAAAGATGGCTTACAAGTTTTACACGTTTACAAGTTTATTTAACATACACTCACTCCATGACATACATGGCAGTGTGAGCATTATATACGAATACAAACAAGTCATTGAAGTTAATATCGAGGCTAACAATGCATAAAACTGTTATGTTTTACCGATTGCAGCGGGAGAAGCAATCACATTTGAAAATATATGCATAAGTACATACACAAGACTATACTTTGTGATAATAAACAAAGAAACATATATAATAGTATAATATATAGTAGACATAGTGTTGCTTTTATAAATTTACAGAGCTTTTTATATATTGTCAATGAGTGGTTATTCAAACAAGACATTTAAAGTGAATTACGTTAGGATAAGTATAATACTTTTTGTCAATAAATATTTTTCTTTCATTTTCAAGTGACTTACATTCTAGCAAATAGTGAAATTCATCAGCAATACTATTACTACATTTTTAAAGTGGACATTTTCGCTCGACAGATTTGATAACTGACCATGATCCTGTTTCAATTGGCAGGCGATAGTTTCTTGTGCGAGATCGAATAATAAATTTTAAAGCCATTTTCTGTTTGGGAAAGATTGTGAATCCCAAATATGCATGTGACCACATTTTATGAATATATTTTTAACAAATTCGATCCATAAAATATGTTTGAATTTCTTTTTGTAGCATACATAAAGTTACTTAACAAAATCGAGTACATCGTAGAAGATAACTTAGCATTTAGTGGATTTATCAGAGAAGACCAAAATGATATCGTTCGGGCTTCAATATCAACAGACAAAGGTGTAATTCCTGTTTCACCGTAAACAAAATAGGATGCAGTACATGGTTCAGAATTTCATGAATTTTAATTGCACTTTTTCAAGAACTGCGTTTTTCCGTAGCCCCAGCATTCACAACCGTACGGTAAAATTGGCTAGACCATTTTGTTAAAAGGTCAATTTTCATATCAATAGGCAATGCAAGATTTTTACATTTAGCCAAAAGATTATACATTTCTCGCTCAGCTTGTTTTGCAATTTCAACTTTAGCCTTGCGGAATGAGCCATCACTACTAAACACTACACCGAGATATTTAAAACTATTAACAATGTCCAATGAAAAAACCATTTTAATAGAATTGTTAAGATTCTAGTCCAATAACGGTTTAAAACTATGGATTATTCTTGTTTGGAATGAGGATTAATCTTGTTTAGACAAAAAGCGACATTCTTCGCAAATAGGATTTTGTCTTCCCACAAAAGACAAGGGAACAGTAGACACGATAAGCCGTGTGCACTCAGATCGTGCCGACGGACGCGTGACGACCTTCTACCGTACTCATTTGTTGTACGAGCTTAGCTTATGCTAAGCTTTATATACGCGAATTAAACATAACGAATGAAGAATGGGTAGAAAGTCACCGAGTTTGAAGTTTTGCGGAACTGTGCATTTCTGAATCTTCTATGTACTCCAATCTCAATATTGCGTAGAAAATAGAGTTTTTAAACAGGTATCCTTTAGTTTATTAATATTTAAAAAAACGTTCTGAGCCAATCTGTCCTCTGCCTAAATAGTTTTGACGTGTAATAGCGCTGTTGTAATACGAAAGACTACTCGCGTATTCTATTGGCCTTAAAGGTTGCCCGATCTTAATCCAAATGAGTATATTTGGGAATTAATTGGCCGCCAGGTGTACAGGAGCGAATATGCGCCCACATAAAGGAAATTGAAAAAAGACGTGTCCATTAGTGGACTTACATCCTGAAAAATTATTTCCGAAATTATTAGTGTATTTGTGCGCACGATGCTAACCCGTCATCCGAGAAAATGTGGTCACACTTGGTACTGACACATTTTGCGAATTTGTGTGCTTAAAGTGGTCCCGTTGCATTAACACTTTTGTTAAATTAACGTTAGAGCATAATGAATTTGTTGTTACAAAACCCTTGTTATATTATTACTGTTCATACAGTTTAAGTTTGGAATATTTATTTTCATAGTCATTAGACAAACAGACAAATATAATGCAATAACAAAATTATGAAGCTCTTGCTTTAGATGTTAAATGTAAACACAACACTTTTTAAAGCAAAATGTTAATCCACCAACTTTATATGGCATAGTTACATAAAACGAATTGAATGTATATCGTTTTCGAATATTTGAGCTCACTGTTTCTGGCAATAAACACCAACTGAGATAGAGACTAATTTAACTCGCTCTACCGTAAATGTTGGACATGTGCATAACAGGAGATGCCCATATACACATTACCAACAATGTATAAGTTTAATAAAAAATAATATGTTTCCAACATATTATATGCTATTAGACTAGACATAAGGAAAGTGAATTAATACAGACTAAAAATTTTACAGTATTTGTGGCAAAGGCATCTGAAAAAATACTTAATAATAATAATAAGACTTTAACATAGGCATAAACACAGTTCTTAAATACAATTTCAATAACATTATATATTAAAACTTGCTTTTTATAGAACATGTGCACACTTACAGATCTTTTATTATTATTATTTTTATTATTATTATTATTATTATTATTATTATTATTATTATTATTATTATTATTATGTAATATTATAGCGATTTTCAACGATATTGTTTGAATGAAAAAAACATTTTTAT
>Ga0224511_10001135_pt1 | contig 15276 bp, 7 predicted proteins | sample SF_May12_sed_USG_2_FD_169988 | JGI IMG/M metagenome (GOLD analysis project Ga0224511, IMG submission 169988) | Sediment microbial communities from San Francisco Bay, California, United States - SF_May12_sed_USGS_8_1 | ecosystem: Environmental > Aquatic > Marine > Sediment | place: USA...
ACAGGCAGGGGGGGGGGACCAAAATGTGAATCCAGGACCCTCCGTAGTCTTGACCCAAACAGGTATACTACCCGCTGAGCTACCCCATTATCCCAACATAGGAGTTCAAAGTTGTTCTACGAGACCCATAGGATTGACAACAGGAATTTTCTCATTTTATCATCGCTACATTCTTATAATAAATATACCCAAAGGAACTGCCAAAGTATAACTCGATAAAGGCATTTGCTCTGTAACCCCGTAAAGGGCGATTACAGTGCTTGGAAGTCAAAATGCATGCTTTAAACACCGCTATACTTAGCTGAAAGGATATATTGAAACCGAACTATTATTTTGTCTTCTATGTGGATATTCTTTGAATTGAATATAGCGGTTTGGAAGGAATCCTATATTGCAGTGGCAGCAATAAGCTACTATGGAAAGGGACTTCAGTTTAAATCAGTTAGAAAATGGTTGCACATAAAGTAAACCCTACACAAGCAGTGATTGTTGGCAGCTCTGTAGCTTTCAGGAATGATCATATGGTAATATAAATACTATGGTTCATCGCTATACCTATCAGAGGCTTAGAAATAATTAAAGCATGCAACTATTTTAGACGAGTTATCTGAACTATTAAATGATGACAGATATGATGATGGTACAGATTTGCTCCCTCCCATGCAGAGGTATGTAATTATTAGGATTTAGGTCCATTGTTCCTCCTGCGCTACTTTCTGATGTGATCAGTCCCATGTGTTGTGGTCTAACTCTTTTATAAAGTTGTCATCAATCTTCGCCCATTCATGTGTTCATAAGTGTAAATATCACAACAGCGCATGTATTACCCAGGGTTCCTCGCTGTCCTAAAGAGATTCAGACCAATGAACTTTGCCTTCAAAAGAATGTAGATGTCAGATATCTTACCAAGATGTTCCTTATTGTTCTTTGAATTGAGTTTGATATATACTGCAAGAAACGATAACCTGAATGGGCGTTCACATATGAAAAACGAAATGGAATCTAATAGAATGGCAAGTTTTTCTGGCCTGATCAGAGGATTTCCCCATATAGAATAGCAAGCACGCATTCAAAATTAATAAGTGCTATACATGTAGAAACACACACACAATGACCACAGCCGCACTGAATGTGTGTGACAAGGGATTATAGTTTTTCTCATGTATCTAGTAGAAGTGGGCAGTTTTCCTTCAATGACACGCATTGCTATCGTAGTTCCTCTAAATTACCTTGATTAGGCAACGTTGAATGACGTATGTACCATGTTTTCCGTATACAGTATATGTCATCAGGTGGTTATACGAAAAGCATAAAATCTGAAATTAGATCGTGCCTGTGTAATATTTTTTCATAGATCTGAAGCTGCAGTTAGCTTGTCTCCGGGTATTCCCATAATAGAGAATTTACTGCATGACTTTAACCTTTCCAGGAGAGAGTGAATTTCTAACATACAAGACTACGAATTGTCAGCCTCTGCAACTTTAAATCTTTTACTAGTTTTTCACTCCAGCTTTGCGCATTCAATATCTGCATGGTGACTGCAGTTAGAAGCAGCTATATTTCAGAAAATAAATCTTGCATGTCTTTAACTTACTTTGACAACAGAACAGTTACTTAATGGTCATTTCTTAGGTCTATATCACAAGAAAATCTTGATACTAATACTGATCCACTCATGGTGCTCATATTAAGCCATAGCTGGTGAGAAAACAGTTTTCACCATAACATTGACCCAGTGGTTTTCTATTTTCCAGACGAAGAGTCCCAATCAAGTCTTTCCTAATATCCCGCATCAATGAATGGCAACAGGAGAAGAATCAGTGTAAAAAGTGGCATACCGCATGCTCCAGACATAGTGACTGCTGTGACGGGTATTTCTGTAAATGTAATATTTTCTCTGTCAACTGTAGATGCTACTAGCCGGTACTAATGTTATGACTTACCAATACTGTGTTCAGTAGTCCCATTATCTGCTGAGCAGGTTTGAATATGATGGGTTTTCTGTAGCTCCGTAGCGTATAATATATTTATGCATAAGTATATCACCCTTACCATAAATAAGATCGATTTAGCTGGTACCTCAGTAAATGCATGGGCAGCTATTTTTGTTGCAATGCTTGACCTGTTGGTGAATAAGGTGCAACTTTACTCTGGAGTGTATGAGGTGCAAAGACACAAAGATGTCACAAATATTTTTTTCTGTATATCTGTATTCAAAGTGATACAAAATAAATCTTTGCGCCATAAATATTGCTTTATTACTTGGAAATATGTTGTTGTTAGTCGATTAAGTGCTTCGCCATTTATCTATACGATAATCTGCATGCTCACCAAAATAGTGTGCATGGAGCCACAACGTGTTACATGCGGCGAAGCACTGGATGGTGGCACAGTTGAGAAACAAGCTAGTTAAGAAGTCTCAGAGGGTTTAGATCATGGAAGTCATATAAAAAAGTTGGGAAGAAACTTGTTTACATGGGTCGCATATTTGTCATGGGTTTTAGTAAAGCAGCCATTCAGGCAAACCGCGCATACGACCCCTTACTTCATTACTTGGCAGACTTGGCAGCAGGTGTCTCCAATTCCAAACACTGCTAAGACTTGTAAATTTCACTTACATATAGAAGGTTAGCTTATGTTTGCTATTTGCTATATTTTCATGCATCAAACCTCGATAGAGCTCTTGGATCGGATCGCATCCGGACTGATGCACCGCTCTCCAACTCTCATCTATATCGCAATGCCCACCCATAAAGTTTCTATGGGGTATGTGACTGCAAGCAAGAAAGACTCCATTAGAGTTCATTTGTCGATTAGATTTTTCTGGTTTATTTATAATAACAATGGAAGCACATTCTGACATAAATTCATCATCACACTTCAAATGAAATCCCTTAGCGCAAATCGTGCACCAATAAAAAGGAGAAGTCTTTCCTGAGTCCATTTCTGGTTGCATCATTGCGCGATAGATAAAATACGTATCTTATTTATACCCTGAAATATGGAAAAATTGATTGCTACACAGATCACTAAGACACAAGGAAAGAAACTACTAAAATAACCCACATGTACGTAGGGCCCCGATAAAAAATGGACGGAAATCTACAAGAAGAATTTGCTCTACCAATGACAAATCACTATTCTTAAAGCACACACTCCAAATTATCAAAGAGAAAACCTTTGCATAAGTTTACTGCACAGCACAGTCCATGTGACCTTTTTCGGCAAGGTCATCAGCATATTTGTCCAGAATGAGCTGGCGTAGAGCCTCAATCCTCTCGGAGACTGAATCGAGGGACTGGACCTGTGCCTCCAAAAGGGGAACATACTCCCTGGGAGAGGAGATAGTTACTGGAGTTGCTAGAAAGAAGAGAAATCATTTGATTGTCTAAGGTATAGAGTGAGGGTGATACTGCATTGAGTTTTAAAACAAACCAGTGCTTTATATTCAGTGCTTTGCCATTTGATTACATCAGATCTGGGTTGGGGTCTAAAATAAAAGGTATTCGTCTATTTTAAGAGATGATGGTGCAGAGTTTAGTGCAGCTACAAGCCAGACCTAGGTTGGCATAGTGGAAGTTGACTATGCCAAGTCCCAACTCCTTTCTACCAGAGTACCCGCTGACTCAGTATGAAGCATTGCTCTCGAAATGGAGCAGGTTGGGGCTTATACCTTACCTATAGGCATGCAACCCAGAAGTGTGACTTATAAATAGAGCTAGAACAAATAATATTCTAGGTATTACAGATTTATGCTATAAGCTCACAGCCATCCACTGCCCACCCACGATTGGCTGTTAGGCTGCCTGGGAGCTAACACTGGCTGCGCAGAGCTGAGGTTTCATAAGCTATGGATTAATCGCGTGATATGTATGCCAGTCAAAAGTCTTGAAACCTCTCAAGCGAACCTATTGGGAGCCCCAGGAGCATCGCTAGTATCATCGCTCCACCTCATACCGTGGGTTGTTTTGTTTTGAGCTAGGACTGGTGTGACGAGCTCATACTCACAACCGGAGCCTATCATGACCGGGATTTGAACCCAGGTTCTCGCGGTTCAGAACTCAGTGCTCCACCAGTGAGCTATCCTGCTAACGTTAGCTATCAACTAGACTGAACTTTGGTCAATCTCAGTCGAACCCCAAACCCCACAGAGATGTGAGATGCAATAGATGCCTAACTGCCCAAATGAACTTTTATTGACTTCATAAAACACTCCACCCCTTCATACATCCAGCAGGGTTCATATTCAGTTATGCTCTCACGTAGTTGGTGGTTATTAATAGAAGCAGTTTCCACTGCTTGCCTATTTTACGTGAATAAGCAACAAGGGTCAGTAGTTAGCAGGTGCCCCGAGATTCTGCCTACCAGGATGTCTCACTATTCCCATGAGCCGATGACAAAATGATTGGATTTACCCAGATGTCACAAACACTAATTGTAATGGTTGAGGTTTCCTCTGTAGTAATTAGCGATTTTCACCAACTACAAATATGTGTAACCAAGTGGCAAGGCTCAATGTATTGATCAAGATTTGGAACAAGCGAGCCCAAAATTTTGTATTGAATACAGCAAGCATTAAGGTATTCTTATAAAAGAATTTTTTATATCGTAACCACAACACTGAATCACAGGAATTAGATTAGAGAAATTCAGCCGACAGTCGCAACCAAGTTCCGTATTCCCAATGAATGGCGTAATAGCAAAGGCCCTCTGGGAACATCTCAAACAATAAAGCCATTTAAAGCGCCATTACTCTATATTTAATCAATTCCGACGGAACCTAACATTAACACAGTGTTAGTCATAGTGAAAGGCAACTGTGCATCCACACAGTAAACCAATGACATGCCTGACGGCGATGTACATGCTTGATTTTAATAGAGGGCATTATTGTCTCTGAATACACGACACAAACGCCCCAATCAGCTGACTCTATTCATGGGGAGCCCGCTAAAGTATACACGGAGTTATCTTCTGTACTCAGTACTGACTGATCCTAAGGCAATTCTGCCTGACCCAGACTGGTTTCAGAGAAACAATTGGTTGAGTGAAGGTCTACTGAAGCACCCCAAAGCTTCTGTAGGTGATGGATTTTCATGTCTCAGATCCGGTGACTTGGTAAAAGTTATTTTATTGAGCAGAATCATCAGCTTTTCTTCATTAACCTGGGTTAGTCAAATCTCTCTACCCCTCAGAAATACTTTACGAATATTGCACTAACCACACGGAGTAATTCTTATGTTTTCCTTAAAAGTTTTGTTTGTGGCCATGACCTGACGACCCACACCGAGGTTGTTTTTTCCGGCAACATCACACTTCCTTACTCATTGACATTAAGGCACGTCCCAACATCACACTCTCAGGGCGTTATCCATGGCATTGATAAGGTTCCTACGCTCAAACTTTCCACGGGGAAAAATCATAACTGTTAGTGACAGAGCAGCCTCTTGAGACCGCAAATCAAACTTACGTCGGGTTGCTAGCATGTCAGCTATATCTAGACCCTCCTGTTGACCAGGGCTTCTACACATGTTTATCAGACATTCCAGGCTGCTGGTGCAGTAAACCACTTGCTCCACCAATGACTGCTCGAGTTTCCTAGTGTCAGCGGAGATCACCTGGAGATGACAGTGATTAGTGTTACTGCTGCATCTAGAGCTTTTTCCCCGTACGAAGCCTCCAATGTTGACGTATGACATGTGGCGACACTGTCGAGTGAGATATTTATTTGTCACTTGTTACAGCTCAACATGGAGCAGCACGAGCGAGTCAGTATCAATGCTGCACGTTTTAGTGAGGCTTGTTTTTGTTTTGAGGTAGAATAAATGTGAGCAGCTCACACTAACAATGGAAGCCAGTTATAACAGGTTCTCATGGCTGCGAGACCAGCGCTCTACCGCCATTCAACTATTCCCATAACTACAGGGATTAGTATATTTGACAATTGTTTGGGTCAATCTGGCCATGTGATCCCTATGACTACCATGACTGCTGTGTTACTATTGGATGCGACAACCATGTATGACCACTACGATGCTTGTGAATACAGTGATCGCGACCTTTTAATTCATAAATCTCAATTTAGAGTAACTCTAATTTAAAGAGAACCCTTCCGATTGAGAGGAGATCGGCTAGGAACCTTATAGAGAACCCAATCACAGTGAGTAATATGCAACAATGAGGATGTCTTCCACTGAACACAAGGATCAATGACCGGGCAGGTGGAAATGGGCATTATGAACTTCACATCCTGGTGAACTAAAACCATTCTAGCCGAGGGGGTAGAATCCCATTGCCCATAATCTAGTTCCGCTCTCAGGTGCTGAACCTACTACACAAACTGATGTTAGAGGGAAACTAGCAAGTTACAGAAGGCGCCAGCCAGTGCATGGATTTGATAGCCCATATATATTCGTTTCCAAGTGTGACACACATTGACAAACAAGATAATAAAATATCCTTGTAACTGTATTATTGTATTACTGCGTATTGTCCTGTTGTTATCAATGTCGGACTTTCGGTGTTCGCATTAACTCTGGCAATCGCCGGACGGACGTGAAACAAGTAAATATTATGATGTTGCTGCATGGTGTATTGTGGCACCGATGAATGCACTGAAACATCTGTAAATGTATAAATGGGTACGTACCTGATCAGCCGTCTTAATATTCTCCTCCCAAGCCAAGGTTTTCTCACTCAGATCCTGTTTTTCTTCCGCTAGCTACAACCGCACATACAGACGAACACTTCAAAAACACATAAAATACACTCATGAATATCTAGTATATATGTGCTGATAGAAATAGCTAAATCATTTGTATCTCTCGTCAGGATAGAGTTGTGCTCCTTGAGGATGCCTGTCAGATTTTCGTAGATATTGGCCTTTCTGAGTATTCGTGTTTCTCAGCGTGCATCACGAGTAGAATTTCCGCACTCGCATGCCCCATAGAGGACATAACTCTATAGGTGGACCTCCATTTTTTAATGTCGCGATCTGAAACCGACAAGGCCCCTAAACTCTGTGACTCATCCGCTATACCACAGTCTCAACCCGGTAAATATAACAATTAAAAATTGTTTTATGCAACTTTTAACTATGCCATAGTTATTTCAATTTAATAACTATGCCATCCTCCCTGTCTCCAAAAATATATAGGAAATTCGCAATCTATTACAGTTGCTATCTTTTAGTAATAAACTGCTTCTCTGTCCATAACACCAGTCCTCCATCAGTACTGTAATATTAACCAGATGGGTACCTGTTTGATATGTTTGCTGAGTCGCTCTATGGTGGCGTCTTTCTCAGCGCTTTCCTCCTGTGCGACGAGCGAGGCGCTCTCTGCCTCCTCCACCCGATCAGATAGTGCCTGAACCTCCTCTTCAAAGCGAGCATTTGTCTTCGCCATCTCTTTCTGCCTGGCCTCCAGCAACTGAAACAAAGTTAGCTTATTTTGTTTATTTTATGTATTATGAGAAGTGTTTTACTGTTTTTGTAGTGTTTTTGATTTTTGTTTTGAGCTAAGATTAATGTGGGGAGTTCACACTCGCAGCGTAGGTTGTTTTGGTTCTCCACTCTACCACCTGCTTGATTTGGAGAAACATGAGGAATGTGTTACTGGGGTTTCTCACCTCTGTAGAGTCTGATATGCAGTAGAGTTGTAGTACGCATTATAAAGTAAAGTGTAACTAGTTTGGTATAGTCAGCGGGTCCTACCTGGGATAATTTGGTGTACTAAGGGGGTTCTACCTGGGATAATTTGGTGTACTAAGGGGGTTCTACCTGGGATAATTTGGTGTACTAAGGGGGTTCTACCTGGGATAATTTGGTATAGTCAGCGGGCGGGTCCTAGCTGGGATAGTTTGGTGTAGTTAGCGGGCAGGTCCTACCTGGGATAGTTTGGTGTAGTTAGCGGGCAGGTCCTACCTGGGATAGTTTGGTGTAGTCAGAAGTCAGTTCACTGAGCTGCTCTTTAAGCTGCACCACATCCTCCTCTGACGAGCATTCTCGCATAGACTCTTTTTCTTCCCAAATAGTTACTTCCTGTTAACAAAGGGACGCGGTTAAACACATAGGACCTTAATGTTAAAAAGACTTCTGGCCTTATTTAAGCTATTCATGTAAAATAAAACTATCAAATAGCACGCGCGCTACAGTTATAAACTTCCATTAAGCACCAGCAAGTTTTGGAACTTTGGTTCGTAAATTTTCCAACAGTCTTTGTAAGCTGTAAACTGGTAGCAAACATGTTTTACTAAAACCGCTGGGCCGACTATATGTAGACGTGTGAAGTCGTATCAAAAAGAAAATCCAGTTACACTCTCTCCCATTGTCTTACGGGTTATAATCACAAGCATTTTGGGGTTACTGGGAGTTAAAACTGGCCGAAAGATCTGAACATTTCCTCCCAGTAGTCTACACCTAGTGACTTATAACTTATACACTAAAAACTTTGCAAGGACTACCAATACACAATCTTGATAAATATAAAGCCAACCAGATCGGTTTAGTCACAGATACACATAATTCCTATTATCTACTACTGTATATGGGATGGACTTGCGGTTCTGTACCAGCGAAGCTAACCTGCTGTAAGATGGCCACTTGACTCAGTAATTGTTTTACTTGCTCTTTAGTCTCACTCTGCTCTCGTTGCAGATCCTGATAGTTACTAAAACCGAAAGGAAGCAAACAAGTTAGCTGTTTCTCTGAACCTATTTTATTCGACAACAAGTCGCCATCCCCCAAGGAGACAATCAGAACATTCCCTTGCGTTGCAATTCAGGAAACTGGTTTGACAATCCGCAACTGCCTAAGGATAAACCGTGCTAAAAGCTCCGGAAGAATTATGAAATTATTCCAATCTGTTTGGGCTTAGACCAGCGTATTTAAATGTGTACAAGCTACAGATATGAACAAAAATCAATTATGAATCATCTTGAAGAAGCAACACACCATTAAATTACTACTATGAAATACATGAGTGAATTATTATGCCAGGCTGTGAATAATTCGTGGATTTCAGTCCAATGAATGTGTAAGTCCGTAACAAATGTCCCAGTGGGCATGGCCCAAACAGCTCCAGAACAGTCTCATAACATTTAGATGACCAAGTTCAGATTGCTTGTAAGTCACAGGTGATCTGAATGATCGCACTTTGGGTTGTTTGAATTGGCGGAATAAAAATTTTGCAAACGAATTGTGATCCTGGTTTGATCCATAAGCTTTTATAACTCCATTACTGAACCGGCACTTTTTGATTGCGATTTTCTCACTAGTGAATTTGTGAAATTATATATAATTTGTCACATGGATCATTTTGGCAAAAAGGCTCTGCCTTTATCGTGTTATAATAAAACAATCTTATCCTAACCTATAGGGATAGCTCCATGTAAGAGTGCTGAGCTTGCAATTGCATGAGCCCGGAGTCAAATCCGGTGATGACAGGCTCCCATTGTGAGTGTATGGTCTTCATATTTATACTACCTCAAAAATGCTTTGAGAGGGAATAGGCGTCGCGAAGCTGTCACAAGCCTTCTGGAAGAATGTGAGGAATGAAGCAATACAGCTTTTTCTGGCCTCTGGTCCCCCGTGGGCTATCAAGGTCATGGCTCCAAAAGTCCACTCTTTTTGTGTCACACCCAATAGAGGTACTGTAGTTCACCTCTGTTGATCCAGTTTCTCCTCCATCAGGCTCTCAATATGGGAATGAAGAGTCTTGTTTTCTTCTCTAGCTTGGTTGAGGTGTACGGTTAGCTCCTGATGCTCTTCTCTTGTAGGTAAATCGGCCAGATAAAGCTTGAGTCGGGTCAGCTCTTTCAGGGAGTTATCTCCTGTCGACCAAAGAGTGTTAATTTATTGTTGTTCTATGCCAGATCTTGAGAATCCAATTGAGATGACCTCCTAGGCCCGTGGCTCGTTCTGTAGGGGTGAAAGCTGGGATTTATGTGAGGCGGTCATACTCACATTGAGGACCCGGCATGACCGGGGCTTGAGCTCAAGATTTATTTTTACTGAGCTATCGTTTTGATGGACATTATGCTAAATTCGGTGAGCTATGCCAAACCGCCACCTCTATTATCTGTTGAGGTGAAGCAATGGCTTAGCGAATAGCACATTGGACCTCTAGGATCAGAGGTTCATGGTTCAATTTTCAGTTCGAATAAAGGAGGTGCACCCATAGAGTAACGTTCCCCATGGGGTACAGTGTATTGAATCATTCTGGGAATAAACCGTTGTCTTATCGATGCTACGGAGACTGAAAACATCTGGAACGGCATCGTGGATTGAAACTGCGCCAGGCATCAGGTAGATTTGGCTTGGACAAAGGTAATATCGATTCAAGGCTACAGCTGCAAACATCATCAGGCCAGTGTAACAGTGTAGTCAGTGCTTACTCATTGGGCCACGGTTTCTTTTGAGGGGCGGGCTCTATGATCTATGGTGAAATAACTACGCAGTGGAAAGATAACGCACTCCCTTACGCCCTTTTTACAGGTTTAACGCGCACGACACATCTTACTATCGTCATTGCTATTGCTCCAAAATCTCCAGGTATAATTAGTCATTACTGGCTTTGCGCGCCCAGCGTTAGATGCTAGGCCTCCAGCCTTGCACCCAAGGCTCCTTTGTGGTTAATCTGACTAATGCCGTATTCTCATCAAATCCTTTCACAAGAAAAGTAGTATTGATTTTATACGGCTAGGGTTGCAGTGACAACAAGAGTAATCTATTATTACTCGCATAAGACCTACGTAAAAACGACACCAATTCTATTTTCACCATTTATAAGACCTGAAGTCATCAGCCATTTAAAGAACCTGATTGCAATCACGTAGAGAGTGGGTGAGGTCCAAAAATGAAGGATAGAATTCTAAATTTATATACAGCTATACAGATGATAGCACACGTTTAGAGAATTTAAATATATATATATATAACATATATAGGAATTGTTTTTCCTATGTATATACATTATATATTAGAGCTATATTTTATACTCTATGGTGTATGCAACCCATATGATCTGGATGAATAACAGATGAACAAATAGGTTTTGCAGTTGGTTGTTGGTAAACGCTTAGGCCTTGGGATATTCCAGGTTGCCACTGCATTCAATATTTATATTCTCCCATATAGGTCTACTCAACACCTGCTGAATCAAACCACATCAGCAACATGATCGGCTCATATGCTTAATGCAGTTAGTCGCTTACTCGATCAAGTCCTTTTACAAATGTGCAATCACCGAAAAACACCTAACTCCGTATGGGCAGGGGGGGTCCAATTGAAGCAAATCTCCAGCCCATATCTTTCACATTTTCGTAACAGTTCAATCGCTTTAATGAATATTCGAGAGGTCTTTTAGGATATTCGATGCCTCGCCTTTACAGGGCTAGCATCTAGTGTCCATGAACAGACCAGTAGACTAACCGACCGTGTATAAATTGTGCAACAGATGTGACACTATAACACTACCAGTATTGCCGCACCACCTCTTACCCACATTGTCAATATATGAACTCAGTAGCCCCAACAGGCGGAAGGAAACGTTTAGTAAAACGTTATACTGCGAGGATAATGAGCTTGGTTTCAGTGGTCATGACACTTTATATAGTCAAAAGAAGGATATCCAAAACTAATTTCCGATATTAATTTCCCAATAACCCTATTCTCGTGGGAGTTACATAATGATGATGGCGAGATGGCGATAGTGGAAGGGTAAATAGTTCAACTATTAGTAAACAGGTCTGTTGGTATTGAGCCTCCTCAGATAATGGGCCGACTTCATATTTCTAAATCATCGCTGGTGAAAACTAAGTAACGCGGTTGGACCCGCTGACTCAGCAATGTAACATATCGGATGCAGGTACTATTTTTTCTCATATGACGTTGTCACTGTGAACCTGTCGAACCCTTGTTCTCATGGTTGTGACCCCAACTCTCAACTACTGAGGCATCCCACTATGTACAGGTGCAGGGACGAAGTCCCAATTTAAGTTAGAAGCGACAACGGCACTACAAATACTTGCTACTGCACTGTTCATTATCTTTCTTTATTTTTTATATGGACTTTCGATCTTAAACATGTGACTAATGAGTAGCTAGCCAGCGGACCAACACAGTAATCTGGTTATCTGTGACCATCGCCACCTTAATGCTGTGGCCCAGCGATTTCACGATTAACAGGACAGCTGAACTTTGGCCTAATGAGGCTGATCAATTAAAATCAAAGATGCAAATTACAAAAGTCCACCTTATCAGATCAGACGTAAATTATTCGAATTCTGCTGGATGAAATTCGGCAACTTTAGATTGCGGTAAAGAGTTATCTTCTCTATGGAGCACACGGGAGCAAGCAGAAAGTCTCTGGGAAATACGGAGTGACTCAGTAGGGCAATTTCTGTACTTTACTCCTGACAGGACACAATTAGAGAAAGAAATGGGAATTATCAAACACTAACCTTCTGACTTGCTGACTTGGTTTTTAGCATGAAGGTCCCGGAGTTTCTTCTCACTTTTCTCGAGCTACAAATGAAAAATTCACTCTGTTAACACCGCAAATATAGTAAATTCATAGACCAGGGGGACCAGGATTATTATAAATATGCCACACCAACTCAACACATTCCAACCAACCACGCGTCTGTATCACTTAAAATACAACACTTCTGTTCACGATCCTAATTATTGAAACTCTGATTGTGAAATCAATCATACACCGTCATTCATCATTATAAAATGCGGGTAAGACTGTTTCTGTGAGAGGAAATGTGAGATTGAACTGGTGGTTATCTGCGAGTTACCAGCGTTCAAAGAAGGCAGACTGTACGGGTAGAAGAATCTTTCCCATAATGTTTTGGTGACTGAACAGTAATTAACAAAATTACTCTAAATATATACTGAAAGCGAATAAAAACTCTAAATAACTCAAATCTGCTGAGAAAGAAGGTGGCACAAATGCACAGTTCCAAACTAACAGCAAACCCACCAGGACCTGGAAGAAGCAGATTATACCTCTATTTTTAACGCGTGAACATCTCTTTGGATATCTGCTTTTCCCGTCAGCAATCGACACTGTAGGTCAGCTATAGTGTGCTCTGCCTCCCTGTGACACATCCAGCACAACAGACAATGTGGATAAAACATAACTGGGCTGGTGCGATAGCAATCTTCTTTTTAATGACCGCCATGCAATGAATGTCAATTGTGCAAGTCTTTTTATGAAGGAAAAAGTGAAAATGAGTGCAGACAACTCCACATAAATCTGTATCAAAACTAGTGCCGGCTCCAGGATCTTATCATTGAGGAAAACTGGCAATTGACAGCATCACAATTTCTCACGAGGTTGTGGATATAAGGTTTTCTTTTCCAGGCAACAGAGAGCCACTCATCAGTCAGGCGAGTCAAACTCAGGGGTTTAAACACATATTCGGTTTTACGCGTTCTTAGTTTGGGGATCCTCAACACTAAAATCAGACCGTTATGGGGTGGATTCATATAGTGAGTGCACCAAACACCCAGCACACTGATGCTGGACACAGAACTAGGAAGAGCGAAGACACCATAACTCACGAAAGTTCTCGTTCTAGTTGTGACTTTTGCAATAGAACCTGAGCCAGTGATGTGTTATCTGTAAACTGTTGTGCAGAGCGGGACAACTTCTCATATTTTTTTTCTTCAATCTGCAGCATAACAGCAACAGTGACATATATTTCGCAATCATTCTGAAATCAATTAGTTTGAAACAGGAATGTCCAACTCTTGTGCACAAAGGCCTCAAGAGTCAAGTGACAGTTAGCTACAGGTCTCCTTATAAGTTTGAATATCCAATCATAAGAACCACCAGTACCAGCGCTAGCAGTCAAACAAGCCGAGTTACAACAAATAATGAGCACTCCGATTGCCATTTAACCCGGCCGGGTTTCTGGAATTTCCAGTCCTAGGTGCTGTATTGTGATCGACCTCCGCATCACAGAGCATGCGTCTTTGGGTCCATTTTCGTGATGTCAATGGGTGGGAATAAGGAGACTCAGGACTCAGGAACTCACCTGTAGCTCAGTATCACGGGCTACTGATGCGGATAGAACTGCCGACCTTAGCTGATTCTCTAGGTCATGTATCTTACTCTCGAGCTGAATCCTTTTAACTTTTTGCCTGGAAAAATCACAGTAGGTATCGACCCTGAGCTTGTCTTACATCAGTAATTTATTAAAATTTTATAAATTTGGGCAAAGTGAAGTTATAGAATATGGAACAGCGCGTCTCCTGGCATTGAATGCACCACTCACGACAGGGCATCAAAAAATAAAGATAAAAATGGAATAAAACTACTTTTTGCCTTTTGGGATTCACTGCAGGTAATTGCAGTTTACCCAACCTTCTTCGGTATAAAGAATAAATGGAGTTTCATTCACCTTTCTAGCAGCATGTCCTTTTCTCTCAGTATCATTTCCGTTACATCTTTTATCGTCTGCCATTTATTTTTCTCCTTGGCTGATAATCCAGAAAGGTTCTACAAGTGTCATACTAACCTATTACAGTGACATCAAAGGTAGCATAGGTATCTGAACACTGCACTGGATTTAAGACAAGAAGATCCTTGGTTGGTTAGCAGGTCTGCCATATATAGCTAGGTATTGTGATGTCCATATCGACACATAAACTCTTTACCAAACAAGTATTTCTTTCATTTTTTATTATAGACCTATCATATGTTTATGGTTTGATTCAATTTAACTGAACAAGGTGCCCTGTATACTTACCAAATCTTTCAGCCTTGCCTCCGTAATGAATCTCGGTTCAAATGACTCCATGCAGCTGCCCTCTCCTGATTTACTATTACTAGCTGGAAGCACAGTATAACCAGTCACTGGTGAGCCAATAATGAAACTGTAATCTAACTAGTGCATCAAGTCAATTAGCAACGTAATAAAAACAACTTACAAAAAAAATCTTGTTTTCATTTCCTGTTTCAAACAACAGAATCAGCTTGCTTGCTAAATACTTGAAAAACTCATTCAATTCATCATTGTTCACTCTGGCAACAAAATGTGCAAAGTTATGTGTATGTCAACACGAGGATTGAACCAATTGCTACACATGGGATATATTAGTCGAGATAACTATTCAAAAAATCTTTCCGAACAAGACATTTGCAAACTTTGGATCTCTAGAACTGGGATTCATCAAACTTTATCTTCTGTATATGGCCAATCAGTGCATAAATTTCAATTGTCTAACAATTGTCCATCATTTTGGAAGTTGGTAGCAAGATG
>Ga0224511_10001136_pt1 | contig 15272 bp, 13 predicted proteins | sample SF_May12_sed_USG_2_FD_169988 | JGI IMG/M metagenome (GOLD analysis project Ga0224511, IMG submission 169988) | Sediment microbial communities from San Francisco Bay, California, United States - SF_May12_sed_USGS_8_1 | ecosystem: Environmental > Aquatic > Marine > Sediment | place: USA...
GTGGCCGATATGTACCCTAATTTACGCGGTTTCACAGACGTTTGTTTTTCTGAGCCTGATGCAAAAAAACTGGGTAGCTGTGACCTGGTCTTTTTTGCTACGCCTAATGGCACTGCGATGAAGCTGGTGCCTGAGTTGCTTGAGCAGGGTGCAAGAGTGATTGATCTGGCGGCAGATTTTAGATTAAAAGATAATGCAGAGTGGGAACAATGGTACGGCATGAAGCATGCCTGTGAAGATGTCCTGGCTGAGGCTGTCTATGGTTTACCTGAAATGAATCGTGATGCTGTGGCTAATGCCAGAGTCGTGGCGAATCCTGGGTGTTATCCCACTGCCGTTGGCCTGGGTTTTTTACCGTTGATTGAAAATGACCTGGTTGATGACCAGCATTTGATTGCTGATGCCAAGTCTGGTGTTAGTGGCGCGGGTCGTGGTGCCAATGTTGCTGCTTTATTGTGTGAGGCTTCGGAAAGTTTTAAACCGTATGCAGTTGATGGTCATCGTCATCTGCCTGAAATTCGTCAAACATTAGCTAAAGTGGCTGGTCATTCAGTGGGCTTAACTTTTGTGCCACATTTAGTACCCATGATTCGTGGTATTGAGGCAAGTTTGTATGCGACGTTAAATAAATCGGATGTAGATTTACATGCTTTGTATACCGAGCGATATAAAAATGAACCTTTTGTCGATATATTGCCTAAGGGTGTTATGCCAGAAACGCGTTCGGTACGTGGTGCGAATATTTGTCGGATTTCAATATTCCAGCCACAAGGTGGAGATACCGTGGTAGTTTCCTCGGTGATTGATAACTTGGTCAAAGGTGCGGCAGGCCAGGCCATCCAAAATATGAATATAATGTTTAAACTAAAGGAGACGGCAGGCCTCAATTGCCCTGCATTAATGCCCTGATGAATTACAAACCATTAGAAACAAGAATCTTAATTACTATTCAACGTCCTGGTTTATGGGCATTGGGTTTTTTTATTATATTGTGTGCCATTGCTTTAATCAGCTGGTTGGCTTTTGCTTATGGTCAACGTGTTGCAGGTTACGATAAGAATGAAGCAACAGCTTATATCGTAGATTTAGAACAGCAAATTGTAGATTTAGAATTGCAATATGCGGAAAGTCAGCGCCAAACTGCTATGCTTGAGCGTAATAGTACGATTGATGGTGGAGCCTCCAGGCAGCTTAAAGATTCATTGGCAGTGGCACAGGCTGAAGTACTGGAACTAAAGAAAGAACTGACGTTCTATAAAAGTATTATTTCACCGGGGGATACCAAGCGTAGTTTGTTGATTCAAACCATACAGCTCAAGGCTGATGCGGTACCGGGTGTTTATCAATATAAAATTATGGTGAGTCAACGTGGTCGAAATGATCGTTTTGTCAGAGGTAGTATGGATGTGACACTAGGTGGCACAGAATTAGGTCAACCAAAAGTAATTAAATTAAGTGCGGTTTCTAAAGAAGCTAAAAATTCGATGCAATTCGGTTTTAAATACTTCCAGAAATTTAATGGCACGATAACATTACCGGCAACATTCCAGCCGGAATTTATGCGGGTTAAAATAAAACCCAAGTCCAGTAAAATTGACTCAATTGATGAGCAGTTTTCATGGGACGATTTAACAGCGGGAGGAGAGTAAAATATGTGGGGCAGTGATAAAAATAAAATACGGTCATCCAAGATTGATACCTTAATAGGCTATGGTATAGAAATTAATGGTGATGTTAAATTTAATGGTGGTTTGCATCTAGATGGTAAGATCATAGGTAACGCAGTGGCTGAAGTTGGCGGTAATTCTGTTTTTATCGTTAGTGATAAAGGTTGTGTAGAAGGTGATATCAGTGTTTCTTACGCCATTATCAATGGTGAAGTGGTTGGTAATGTCTATGCCAGCGAAAAGTTGGAATTATCTGGTAAAGCTCGTATTACCGGTGATGTGCATTATAGTCTACTGGAAATGGCCAGCGGTGCAGAGGTCAACGGTAAAATGGTGCATGAGAGCGAGAAAAAACTGCTGGAACATCATGTAGAAACTGAAGACAATGACGAGGATAGTCACGGTTTTGAGCAGGCCCAGGATCAGCTGTAATACTTGACTGTTTTACTGGGGTAATGCTACATTAACTGCCTCTAATATTATTTGTAATGGCATAGCTATGAGTATTGAAGTTTCATTTACCCCCATGCGCCCCGCTGCAGTTGAGCAGAAGGCCGAGATCACCGATGCGGCAGCCGCTAAGGTTAAGTCACTTATTGATGAAGAGGGTAATCCTAACCTGAAATTACGAGTTACCGTCAGTGGCGGTGGTTGCTCTGGTTTTCAGTATGGCTTTGAGTTTGATGAAAATGTCGGTGATGATGATATTAAAATCGAGAAAGATGGCGTCACTATGCTGATTGATGCCATGAGTATGCAATATTTAGCAGGCTCAGCAGTGGATTATCTCGAAGGTCTGGAAGGTTCGCGTTTTGTCATTAGTAATCCCAATGCAAAAACTACCTGTGGTTGTGGATCTTCTTTTTCAGTTTGATCAATAAAAATACCAGGTTTCAAAAAGGCGCATAATGCGCCTTTTTTAGTTATGGGATACATTTAACGTGTTGTTTGTTAAGCTATACGGCTTGTTTTGATAGGAAGTGGTTATGAACGAATATTTACCCGGTCTCGCAGGTGTGCCTGCGACAAAGTCTAATATTTCATCCATCGATGGTGAAAGGGGCATATTGGCCTATCGTGGTTATGATATTCGTGATCTGGCGGAAAACAGTACTTTTGAAGAGACTTCTCTGTTGCTTCTGGATGGCTCACTGCCTACTAAATATGAGCTGGAAGACTTTGATCAGCAGTTACGTGGCGAGCGTCGCGTTAAATATAATATTCGCGAGATCATGAAATATTTGCCCAATAGTGGGCGCCCTATGGAAATGTTACAGACCGCAGTAGCGAGTTTGGGTATGTTCTATGGTGGTGAAGAGATTTTGACCGATGGTTATGCAGAGGAAGATTTATATTATATCCACTCCATGTCGGTGAAGATTATTTCGCGTATGGCGACCATCGTGGCGATGTGGGAGCACGTGCGCAATGGTTATGATCCTATTGAACCTCGCGATGATCTGACCCATGCTGAAAATTTTCTGTATATGCTAAAAGGCAAAGACCCTGATCCACTTGAAGCACGCATTATGGATGCCTGTCTGGTTTTGCATGCTGAACATACCATTAATGCTTCTACTTTTGCTGCGATGGTTTGTGCTTCGACGCTGGCTTCACCCTTTCTGGTAATTGCTGCGGCTATCGGTACTCTGGCTGGGCCTTTACATGGTGGTGCTAATCAGCGCATGGTTGGTATGCTGGAAGAAATTGGTCGTCCAGATAATGTTAAGGACTGGTTGGATATGAGATTAGCCGACAAAGAAGTTATCTGGGGTATGGGGCATCGTGAATATAAAACCAAAGACCCACGCGCTACCTTCCTGCAAAAAATGATGGTTGAATATGCTGAGAAAAAAGGTAATTTAAGTCCAATGTTTGAAACTGCATTGGCGCTGGAAGAAGCCTGCGCTAAGGAGCTAGGGCCTAAAGGTGTGTACCCTAATGTGGATTATTACTCGGGTATTTTGTACACCGAAATGGGTATTCCCGCAGATCAGTTTACATCCATATTTGCCATCTCACGTATTGCTGGCTGGATGGCTCATTGGCGTGAACAGCTAACCGATAACCGAATTTTTAGACCTACACAAATTTACACAGGACATGAGTTTCGTAGTTATGTTCCTATGGATCAACGTTAGTTAACGTTATTAAGCTTCGGTAATATTACCGAGTACGACGGCTTTTCTGGCTCCCGTCACCGAAGGAAGATTGCCGGGCTGTTTATTAATAGTTTGTTTAGCTAGCCATGCAAAAGCCATTGCCTCCACCCAGTCTGGATGAATGCCATGGGCTTCAGTTGATTCCACTTTGCATCCTGGCAGCGCATACTGAATTCTTTCCATCAAATAGCTATTGTGGACACCACCGCCACAGACCAATAAACGGCTGATACTTTGGTCGATAGAATCGCTAATGCTGCGTGCGCTGAGTTCACAGAGTGTGGCCTGTATATCAGCGTCGCTCAGGTTTGTATCTGCACAGCGATCTAACTGTGTATTTAACCAGTCTAAATTGAAGTGTTCAAAGCCGGTGCTCTTGGGTGCTGCGATTTTGAAATAAGCGTCACTTAAGCACTGTTTCAGTAAGTCCTCGCTAATTTTACCAGTGCGTGCAAAATCACCATTTTTATCAAAATTCTGGCTACAGCTTTTTGTCATCCATGCATCCATCAAATTATTACCAGGGCCAGTATCAAAGCCGATAACTGCCTGTGATTGGTCGGTGGGTAATACAGTGAGATTAGCAATACCGCCAATATTAAGAACGCCTCGGATTTCAGTTTTACTGTGGAATGCCGCCTGGTGGAAAGCCGGTGCTAGTGGGGCGCCCTGACCACCTGCTTCAATATCGGCAGTTCTAAAGTTACTGATTACACGAATGCCTGTTTTCCTGGCTAATGTTTTTGCGTCGCCAATCTGTAATGAAAATGGCTGGGCTGAATCAGGGCGATGTCGGATAGTTTGTCCATGATTACCAATGGCAATAATATCTTTGAAGGAGAGATTTGTTTTATCTAATAAAGTCAGTGCAGCTTCGGCAAATATTTTTCCGAGGTGAATATCCAGATCGTGTAGCTGGTCAAGTTGCTCATCAGCAAGCTGGCGGCTGCTGATGAGTTCTTTGTATATATCATCAGGCCAGCTGTGGCTGTACGTACAAACCAGTTTGGGGGTATGATCATTGGCAAAATCGACTAGTGCGGCATCAATACCATCCATGCTGGTGCCTGACATCAAGCCAATGTAGTACTCAGGCATAGGGTTTCCGATAGGGTAATGTTAGTTATTTAAAGCAACATGAGTGCGTGTAAATAGATTAAGTTGGGCCAACAAAGGGGCAGTCGTCAATTCAAAATCGGCCAGATAGCGTTTGGGTACAGGTTTGGAAATGGGAAGTCTCACCGTCAATGGGTTGCGGTGGACACCGTTAACACGGAATTCATAATGTAGATGTGGACCTGTAGCTAAACCTGAGCTGCCCAGATAGCCAATAGTCTGACCTTGCTTAACTTTAGAGCCGACACGGAATTTAAGGTTGTAGGCGTTAAGGTGTGCATACAGTGTGCTGTATTTAGTGCCGTGTTGAATGATCACTGTGCGGCCATAGCCACCCTTGCGTCCTCTATGAACTATTTTGCCATCGCCAGATGCTCGCACAGGAGTGCCTCGTTTGGCCGCATAATCCACACCTTTGTGTGAACGGAATTTGTGTAGTACCGGGTGATAGCGGCTAGTTGTGAAGCCAGAGCTGATACGGGCGAAGTTCACTGGTGAACGCAGGAAGGCTTTACGCATGCTCTTGCCATCTGGTGTGAAATATTCAGCACGGTTATTTTCAGGATTGGTATAACGAACCGCCTGGTAGGTTTTACCCTGATTAATAAATTCAGCGGTTAGAATATTGCCGTCTTTCATTTTTTCACCGTTGCGGTAGATTTCTTCATAAACAACGGTGAAACGATCTCCCTTGCGAATATCAAGCGCGAAGTCGATATCCCAGCCGAAAATGCCGGCCAGTTCCATAATCGTGTTTTGAGAAATTCCAGCTTCCTGTGCTGCAAGGAATAAGGATGAATCAATAACACCACTGGCGTGGGCAGAGCGAACTTCTATATCATGTTTAAATATGTTGGCATTGAGTACGCCATACTTGCGTTCAACCATTAAATATTTTTCATGGTCGATTTCATAGCGTAGAGCCTGCAAATTACCGTCGTCATCGCTCAGAATACGAAGAATGTCCTTAGGATAGATATTAATTAATTGCTTAACGGCATCGCCTGCATCCATCATTTCAGTGAGCTGCTGGGGTTTTATATTAGCGCGATCAAAGAGTCTGGCCAGACTATCACCAGGTTTAACCTTGAATTCACGCCACTGTTTTGGACTGTCCTGGTTAATATTATCGATGATTTTCTGTTGTGCCTGTAGTTCTGGCAGGGTTAGTTCAAAACTTAGACGGGCTGCTGTAGAAGGTGATGGCACACTCTCGGTAAAAGCCGGTAAGTCCTGGGAATCCATATCATCAGTAGTTGAGATCCTGGTATCAAGGTTGTTCGAATCAGTGTTGGTACTGGCAATTACGGCACCCAAAACAGCACAGCCGGCGGCAAATAACAGCCAGCGTAAACGAGGGTGTTTGTCGTGTTTTTCTTTAAAACGAAAGTCCTGATTGATGAATGTCATGTTGTACCAAATAAAGTTCTTGAAAAAAACTAATAAAATTAATGTGTTAATTGACAAATATAACAGGAATGTAGTCGTTAAATGTTGATAGGTCAACAGTTTAGGCTATCTAGTTTTGATCATTTACACTTCTTTTTTATTTATATTTTCAATACTTTATTATTAAAAGTTGAGAAAGAATCAAACGGCAGGCATCATATACCGCTTTTATCGCGGAAACCAGTGCAGGAATGAGTAATGACAAGCAGTGAAAAATCAATAAATGACCAATTAGAGCTGATCAGACGTGGTGCTGATGAGATTCTTGTTGAAGATGACCTCGTCGCCAAATTGAAGGAAAGTAGACCACTGCGTATTAAAGCGGGGTTTGATCCCACGGCACCTGATTTGCATCTGGGTCATACTGTATTGCTTAACAAATTACGCCAGTTTCAGGACCTGGGGCATGAAATTATATTCCTGATTGGCGATTTTACCGGCATGATCGGCGATCCTACCGGAAAAAGTGCAACCCGTCCGCCGCTCACTGAAGATGACGTTAAAGAAAATGCCAAGAGCTATCAGCAGCAGGTATTCAAGATTCTGGATGAGAATAAAACCCAGGTGGTTTTCAATTCACACTGGATGACTGGTGTTGGAGCGGCAGGCATAATCAAGCTTGCTGCCAGTAGCACCGTGGCAAGAATGCTGGAACGTGATGATTTTAGTAAGCGTTATAAGGGCGGCCAGGCCATTGCTATCCATGAATTCCTCTATCCCCTGATTCAGGGTTATGATTCAGTAGAATTAAAAGCTGATGTTGAGCTTGGCGGCACCGATCAGAAATTTAATTTGCTTATGGGGCGTCAATTGCAGGAGCAGGCAGGCCAGAAACCACAGGTAGTTTTAACCATGCCTATCTTGGAAGGTCTGGATGGTGTGCAGAAAATGTCCAAATCGCTGAATAACTATATCGGTGTTGATGATGCGCCTAATGACATGTTCGGAAAAATCATGTCAATTTCTGATGATCTTATGTGGCGTTATTTTGAATTGCTCAGTTTCCGCCCACTGGCTGAAATTGAAGGTTTCAAAAAGGATATGGAGGCAGGGAAAAATCCACGCGATATTAAATTCCTGCTTGCCGAAGAAATTATTGCACGTTTTCATTCTGAAGAAGCAGCGACACAAGCCCGGGAAGGCTTTATTGCCCAGTTTGCTAAAAATAAAATTCCGGATGATATTCCAGAGTTTGTTTTTAAAGCGGGTGAAGAAGGATATGCCATTGCCAATTTGTTGAAGGATGCAGGTTTAACGGGCAGTACTTCAGATGCCATGCGCATGATTCAGCAGGGAGCGGTGAAAATTGATGGTGAGAAAATTGCGGATAAGAAATTAAAGGTCCAGGCTGGAACAAAAGGCGTATTCCAGCTAGGCAAGCGGAAGTTTGCCAGGATAACGGTCAATTAAATATATTTTTAGCTGTCTAGAGTGGTGGTGCAAGGAAGCATTGTGGATGAATTTGAGGAAAGGTGTGCAGATTTGTATTTTTGTATAAATACTAAATTTCAGTAGTAATTTATAACTTTAGTGAAGTGATTGTTAGAATTTATCGCCCTTAAATATGCAAATTTAACAAATCTGAATCCCTGCTATAAATATACATTTCAGGCTTGTTGCTTTCTGCGCTTCAGTGTTTTTGCAGCAAATTCATTTTTTTTAAAAAAAGTAAACAATTCTTATTTGTTTAAATAAATGAATCCCAATCAAGGTTGTCTTGCACTATTAAGCTGTAAGCGAGTAGATATTAGTTTCAGGAATGATTAATATCAGCTGCATTGTTGTATTTCTAGATCTATTTATACAAAAATTAATAAAGCAGTAAATATTTTTATGCTAAGGGTTGGCTTATGAGATCGTTTAGAGGGTTTGTGTTGATGGTTCTGGTGTCTTCATTAATGGCCTGTGTTGGTGCTAAGCCCGATAATGAACAGAGGTTATTGGAAAAAGCAGTGATGCAAGATTCGCTCGATGTCGCTTCGGCCTTATTAATATCGGGTGTTAATCCTAATCAAAAATCCAGAGATGGTTCTACAGCCATATTTTTTGTTAAGAGCCGTGAAATGGTTGATCTGTTAGTAGGCTACGGAGCAGATGTTAATGCACTGAATAATAAAAATCAGACAGCATTGTTTAATGTTTTTAAACCTGAGGTTTTGCAGGCTTTGCTAACGGCTGGTGCAGATGTAAATGTTGTAGATATAAATGGATTTACATTGCCAGGTTTGTTGCAGGGGTTTATAAAGATGACGGAAATTAATCCTGAGATTTCCAGAGATGAAAGTATAAAAAATATGCGTCAAAGAATGGATGTTATTAAAAACCATGGATCCTTGTCGGCTTTATTAAGTTATGCCCGTGCCGGGAAGCTGGTTGAATTAAAAGCTGAGATAGAAAAAGGGATGTCATTAGATGATGTTGATAATAAGGGAAATACCGCTTTGCATTTAGCCGCTAAAAATTCACACGATTATGTGGTTCGTTATCTTCTTAATAAAAAACCTTCTTTAATGGTAAAAAACAAAGAGGGTAAAACGCCGCTGGATTTAGTTAGGCATAGAAAAAATAGTACAGCAAAGATTTTGAGTTGTGTGCAAAATAAAAATTGTGTATCGGTAGTATCTTTTGAGAAAAATCTAGTCAAAGCCTGTGGCTCGCAGGGCGAAATTGAGCGATGTGTTCAGGCTGCTGAAAAAGATATTCACGGAGTTTTTATTACACCAGATATGGAAAATCGTATTGCTAAATTAGGTTACAAAAAATAATTCATCCGTTTTTTATGTGCTTTTTTCGTTTTAATTATATTTGAAGATAAATGTCGTTTATTTTTTTAATGGAAGTAATGTATGTTATAAATGAGGTATTAATTAACAAAAAATAAAAAATAAATGAAAACCCATAATAGTAAGTTTATTGATGATCTTAAGCAGGCTAATATTCTTGTGGTCGATTATCAGAAGCTCAATATTGCAATGATGGAAAAAATATTGAAGCGTGATGGTTATGATGGCATTAAATCCACCCAGGATCCTTTCAGTGTGGTGAGTTTTTGTGAAGAAGAAGATCTTGATCTAATTATCCTTGATATAAAAATGCCTAACCTGGATGGTTTTGGCATTATCAATTCCCTGCAGGAGGAATTAGGTGAGGGTCGCATCCCGCCGGTGCTCGTGGTTACCGATGTTACAGAACAGATGTTTCGTCGAGAAGCTTTAATTTATGGTGCTCGAGATTACATTGTTCGTCCTTTTGATGTTCGTGAGTTTCTGGCGCGTGTGCATAATCTGCTCGAGGTCTGGCAGGCTCAGCAAATGGTTCGTTTTCAAAAGGAGCTTCTGGAAGAAAAAGTGCTAGAGCGAACCAGGGAATTGCGTGAGGCGCATGATCTGTTGCAGGAAAGTCGACTTGATGTGGTTTGGCGTCTGGGTCGCGCTGCTGAGTATCGTGACAATGAAACTGGTTTGCATATTATTCGTATGAGCCAGATTGCGGCAGTGCTAGGTCGAGCTTATGGTATGGAAGAAGCGGAGGCTGATTTATTACAGGTGGCGAGTCCGATGCATGATATTGGTAAGCTGGGTATTCCTGATCGCATCATGTTAAAACCGGGTAAGCTGGATGAAGAAGAGTGGGAACTCATGCAAACTCATGCGCAGATTGGTGCAGATATCCTGGCGGATGGTTCTTCAGATTTAATGAAAATGGCACATAAGATAGCTTTAACCCACCATGAAAAATGGGATGGCAGTGGTTATCCTAATGGCTTGAAAGGAAAGGATATTCCGTTAGAAGGTCGAATTTGTGCGATAGCAGATGTATTCGATGCGCTGACATCCGAGCGACCTTATAAAAAGGCCTGGTCTCTTGGTGAAACTATGAGTTTTATTCAATCTGAAAGTGGTAAGCATTTTGAACCGCGACTGGTTGAGTTGCTGGAGGAGAAGTTGCTGAAAATACTGGAAATTAAAGCGAAATATACTGAGGTTTTTAACGATGCTGCCGATTAGGCGATATCATAGTTCATATGACCAATCAGGCGTTTTGTTTATCGATTTTTGCCCAGGTGTCGCGCAAGGTAACGGTGCGATTGAAAATTAGAGCCTCTTTGCTGCTGTCCTTATCCAGAACAAAATAACCAGTGCGTTCAAACTGATAGTGTTTGCTAGTGTCAGCATTAGCTAATGATGGCTCTAATTTACAATTTTTAAATATGGTTAGTGAATCTGGATTCAGGTGTTCGATGTAATTGTCGGTGCTGCCTGGATTCGGGTGGGTAAATAATCTGTCATATGAATTGATCTGTGCATCGATAGCGTGCTCGGCGGAAACCCAGTGGATAGTACCTTTCACCTTGCGTCCATCGGGCGATGAGCCGCCTTTGGTTTCTGGGTCATAAGTGCAGATGAGTTCAATGACTTCGCCCTGATCATTTTTTATCACTTCAGTGCAGGTGATGTAGTAGGCGTAACGTAAACGAACCTCGCGACCGACAGATAGACGGAAGAATTTTTTCGGTGCATCTTCCATGAAATCATCCTGTTCAATATACAGCGTTTTTGTAAATGGCACTGTGCGTGTGCCCATGTCTGGATTTTGTGGATGATTCTGCGCTTCCATTTCTTCGCTCTGATCATCGGGGTAATTTTCGATAGTGACCTTGAGTGGTTCGATCACGCCCATAACGCGCAACGCATGTACGTTAAGATCTTCACGAATGCAATTTTCCAGCACAGCCATTTCGATAGAACTGTCTTTTTTGGTGATGCCAATGCGATCACAAAAATCACGAATTGAAGCGGGTGTATAACCACGACGACGAATACCAGAAATAGTTGTCATGCGTGGATCATCCCAGCCATTGACGTGGCCCTCATCAACCAGTTGATGTAATTTACGTTTACTGGTGATGGTGTACTTTAATTCCAGGCGAGAAAATTCAATCTGTTGTGGATGGCAAGGTGCTTTGGTTTCGTTGATGACCCAGTCGTAAAGGGGACGGTGGTCTTCAAATTCCAGTGTGCACAAGGAATGAGTAATACCTTCTATAGAATCTGACAGGCAATGGGTGAAGTCATACATGGGGTAAATTACCCAGTCGTCACCAGTGCGGTGATGATGTGTGCGCTTGATCCGATATAGAGCCGGATCGCGCATATTGATGTTGGGTGAGGCCATATCGATTTTGGCGCGTAGTACGTGTGCACCATCTTCAAATTCTCCTTCTTTCATACGTTGGAACAGACCCAGGTTTTCTTCCATGCTACGATCACGGTATGGGCTGTTTTTACCCGCTTCTTTCAAGGTGCCGCGGTATTCACGTATTTCATCAGCACTCAAGCTATCCACGTAGGCTTTACCCTCGGTGATGAGTTTAACCGCATACATGTATAAATGGTTAAAGTAATCAGAGGCATGACGAAGTTCATTCCATTCAAAACCTAGCCACTTGACGTCTTCTTTAATGGCATGCATGTACTCGACTTCTTCTTTATCAGGGTTGGTGTCGTCAAAACGCAGATTGCATTTGCCGCCAAACTGTTTAGCGATGCCGAAGTTCAGGCAAATGGATTTGGCATGGCCAATATGAAGATAACCATTAGGTTCGGGTGGGAAGCGTGTATGTATTGCTTTATGTTTTCCCGAATCCAGATCGTCCTGAATAATGTTTTGAATAAAATTAGAGGGAGTGGTGTTTTCTTCAGCAGCCATGGTTACAGTTCTGGTTTGTTATCTATGGCGGCGTATTGTACATGCTTATTTTGTCTATTGCTCTGGCAATTAAGTGAGTTTTATATTGTGTATCAGGCTTTTACCTGCTTGAATAGCGTGGCTTTAAGTTGTTCTGGTTTTGGTGCTACAGGTTTCTTTTATGGCTGAAAATTTGGATCTTGAACAAATACGGCGATACATGAATCGTGATTGCAAGTTATTTTTGTTTGAAAAAACAGATTCAACTAATGATCAGGCGATGTTAAAAGTGAAGCAGGGTAATGTCTTACCTTTGGCCTGTTTTGCTGAGGAGCAGACGCAGGGGCGTGGGCGCCGTGGTAAAGTCTGGCTTTCGCCGCCATGCTCCAGCGTTTATTTAAGTCTGGCGTGGCAATTTGATTTATCGGTTAATAACCTGGGAGCGCTATCGTTAGCGATGGGTGTCGCCGTCGCCAGAATGTTGCGACAAACAGGTCTGGAAAAAGTGGGGCTTAAGTGGCCCAATGATGTGTTGCTCGATGATAAGAAAATTGCTGGTATTCTTATTGAAGCAACGCAGGTTAAAAATCAGGTCACCACTGCAATTATAGGGGTTGGTCTAAATTTTGAACTACCTGTTGATTCGCCGGAAATGCCAGATCAGCCATGGACTGATGTTATCTCGGAACTACCTGTGGGGCGAAAGCCTGGACGAAATGAAATAGCAGCTTTGTTGCTGAAGGAGTGCATGGTAGTCTGTGAGGATTTTGTACAGAATCAGTCAGCGCTGATGTTTGAATATCAGAAATATGATATTTGTTTGCAGCAGCAGGTTAATGTTTACATGGAAGACGCGCCATCAGTACAAGGTGTGGTTGTTGGTTTTGAGACTAATGGTGAGATTCGAATACGAATTAATAATAAAGAACAATTATTTAATAGTGCGTATATAAGTTTGAGAAAGACAGGCAATGCTAACAATTGATATTGGAAACAGCGGCGTTAAATGGGGAATTTGGCAAGAAGGCATGTTAATTCTTGCCGAAGACAGTAGTTATGAAAAAGATTCGCTGCACGATACTTTTGACAAAATTTATTCTGGAGCGCCTTATCAGGATACTGTTTGGGCTGCCTGTGTTGCTGGAGCGGACGTTGAAAAGAGCCTGACTGACTGGATTAAAAAGGAATGGTCAATTGAACCGATATTTTTGAGAACAACTTCAGAACTGGGCGGGGTTTATAATATGTACCCGCAGCCAGAAGATCATGGTGTAGATCGGTGGGCTGCCTTATTGGGAGCTAAAAAATTATACGACGCACCGGTTTGTATTATTGATGTGGGCACCGCAGTTACGGTCGATTTAATGGATGTGGGTGGTGTGCATCGAGGCGGTCGAATCATGCCTGGTTTAAATATGATGAGAAACTCCCTGTTGCAGAATACGGTAGGTATTAAAGATATTGATGGTGATTGTCCGGGCTTTGCCATTAACACTGCAGATGCGGTGACCAGCGGAACCTTGCATATGTTGCAGGCAGGTTTGCTGGAAGTGTGTGAATCGGCTAAAAAACGTCTGGGTGATGAAATGCTAGTGATTTTAACGGGTGGTATGGCTGAAAAAATGTTACCTATGCTGGAGCAGGTTGAAAATATCCATCATGAGCCTCACCTGGTTTTGTATGGCTTATATTATGCTTCTGAGCAATAATGCAGTGGATTTTTTTGTAAACACAATAACTAATTGGAATAGATAAGGCATGCGTTGGTTGTTTTTATTTGTATTAGTGCTGAATTTTGTTTATGTGGGCTGGGAAATGAATCGGCCAGAGGAGATCGTGGAAGCTCCTCGTGTCGCTCAGAATGTATCAAGAATCGTCTTATTGAGTGAGATTGGTCAGGACTCAGTTGCACTTTCAGAAGTTAGTAAGAAGGCATTGGTTCAGGATGATAAAGAAACGGAAGTGATTGGTGGTGGTTGTTTTACCCTCGGGCCTTTCAGGGAAATGGATAAATTAAGGGCGGTGATCAGGGGTATCAAGGAGTATGTTGCTGATGCTTCGTTTAGAAGTTACGAAGAAAAAGAGCAGGCTATGTTTTGGGTCTATCTGAAACCGGCTAAAAGTCTTGACCAGGCGAAGGCGTTGGCAGCACAGTTAAAAAATAAGAAGGTGAAGGACTATTTTATTATCAAGTCAGAGCCAAAGCTCCATGGAATTTCATTGGGTCACTTTAGAGAAAAGAATCGTGCCTATTCCCACGCAGGGCGTATAACAAAATTAGGATTTAAGCCAGAAGTAGAGCCTTTATTCAAAGATTATACGATTTACTGGCTGGATTATGAGGTTATTGCAGGTAAGATTATCCCCGAAAACACCCTTAGTAAGCATATAACCGGCAAGATTAATCGTCTGGTTAGAGGCTGTTAGCAAAAAAACCTGAAAAAACCTTGTTTTATCTCTAAAACCGCATTGCTTTAGTCTGCCGGTTTCCCTAAAATTGCCCGCCTGTAAAACGCCGGTGTAGCTCAGTTGGTAGAGCGCCTCACTTGTAATGAGGATGTCGTGGGTTCAACTCCTATCACCGGCTCCAGTTTTTTTATCAACGGTAACGATGGTTACGGTTGACAGTTGCGTTGTGCTCAAGCATTATACGCGGCTTGATTTTGGGAGGGGTTCCCGAGTGGCCAAAGGGGGCAGATTGTAAATCTGCTGGTTCTACCTTCGGAGGTTCGAATCCTCCCCCCTCCACCATAAAAGGTAGGGCTGAGTACAGGCTGGGGGCGTTGCCAGATTGCGGGTGTAGTTCAATGGTAGAACTTCAGCCTTCCAAGCTGAATACGTGGGTTCGATTCCCATCACCCGCTCCATTTTTGTAGTGAGCGCGAAGGGTTTTTGCTCATATAGCTCAGTCGGTAGAGCACTTCCTTGGTAAGGAAGAGGTCACCGGTTCAAATCCGGTTATGAGCTCCATTACTATAGTTTTAAACATTATTTTGTAACAATTTGAGATCTGGGGAGGCATTTAAAATGTCAAAGGAAAAATTCGAAAGAAACAAGCCCCATGTAAACGTCGGCACAATTGGTCACGTGGATCATGGTAAAACAACACTGACAGCGGCGTTGACCAAAGTAATGGCTGAAGCCCAGGGTGGCGAAGTCAAAGCATTTGATCAAATTGATAATGCCCCTG
>Ga0224511_10001137_pt1 | contig 15263 bp, 8 predicted proteins | sample SF_May12_sed_USG_2_FD_169988 | JGI IMG/M metagenome (GOLD analysis project Ga0224511, IMG submission 169988) | Sediment microbial communities from San Francisco Bay, California, United States - SF_May12_sed_USGS_8_1 | ecosystem: Environmental > Aquatic > Marine > Sediment | place: USA...
AACTCAGCTATCACCATTCATATCATTGTTCTTATAAAAACTTGAATGTTGATTGTTGATTGATGATTATTGCGCTAACTTCCTACACATAGATGAACTGCGAGTTAGAGGGACGGCCGATATCCGTGACGCCGCGACCCACGTCGTCCAAGGCAACACGCAACCGAGATGCGCTGGACGGCCTCAAGTTGCCGCCAATCCCCGCGCGCCTGAAATCCTTCCCGGAAACGACGAGCCGCGAAATCGGCTGGAAATCAGTACAGGTGCAGTGACATTTGTGTATAAGTTTTATTTGTTAAAGATGCTATGGCTGTATCTTTTAGGTCAGAATTGTTTACATCTTACATTTTAACCAACGAAACATACTCCCGTAAATATGAAAAACAGCCAAATATAGTTATTCATGCATGTAAAAGTTTGCAACTCCTTTTACAATTTAAATTTATTTAGTATACTTTAGATATTGCAAGATTTATGACCGATTATATGAATATAAAGATACAGACCTAGCATCTTTAAATTTGACTTTCTAATGCAACACATTAGAATACCAACAATAATGTAATAACATCGTCAAACTAGCGAGACTAGTTACAATAGATAGGCTTTAGCAAAATATAAACGTTTAAACGACTGTTGATTTTGTCAGTCATAAAAATAATACAAAGAATATAAACTTATAATCGTCATCTTGTAGTAATGAAGTAAAATATGTTTAAGTAATGACACGAGCGTATATTCGCCCGACAAAAAACCACGTTTGGTACAACGTGTTCCTTTTCGAGGGACCACGAGTCCACAACAATTTCATGAAGACTGTATACATACAATTTAACTCTCAAAGCCGGCAAAGGTTAGCTCGCATTTCACAATGCTGTATAATATAATTATCCTATTGTGTGTTTAAATACCCAAAGGAGAAGACGCGTCTTCAGAGAAACAAAACATACGTTTCTTAGGGTCGCTGCACGTGGACATTTATGAACTTGATTCAAAGGTCATTAAGTCTATATACTGGCACAAGTGAACGAAACATCCAAATGACATTAATGTATACACCACATTTGTATTGAAGAAAGGCCTCAATTCTCTTTGAGGTGAAGCTACTCAACCCCAGTCAGAAGTGTTGCTTTTTACTGCAATGTCCGGCAAGTCAACCGCTGTCAAGCTGTTGGGTTTACCAATATAACATATTTTTTCAAAGGGCAATAACTTAACAAATAGTGTACTTTTTTTCTGAAAAATTATACAGCTTTCATTGGCGCAGGTGCTTCAAGTGGACATTTACTCATCAAGCACAGAACGATTTAGAAATCAACATTAACGACCCATACACTTTGTTTATTTTCAGAACGGCCTCAACTCGGAGCTTGTGACACGTTACGGCGAGATTCGACGGGGCAAGACGTCCATTGTCAGCCGTCTGAGATGGCCAAACGACGGCCTACCGTAGTGTGACGTCACAGATATTAAACGTCATAATTATCATACTCTTTGAAGTACATCATCATGTTGAACAAGATTCAAGTATTAAAATATATAGTCTTTGAATAATGTTATTGGTCTCAACACAATGCTTCATTAGATTAAATACTAGCAGGTTAGCTGGAAATATTTTAAATTATCAAAATAAATTTTGAACAAAGTACTTGTATGCTCTGTGTTTTTATTTTTTGTCAATGAAAGGCAAACTTACTGAAATAGTACATGGACATTTGAATGAGGGTGGCCTTAAATGCAAACTTTGCATGCAGGTCGTTGTTTGTAAGTCAAACAGATGTTGAAAAACATTAAACAACATAGTCAAGAAAACATTTGCCTTCAATCATCATACATTGAATATATAATTATAATATATACGAATTCCCCCACCAAGATACAGCACAGCATAACTAGAGCTCCGCGTGTCGGAGCATGATACGCCCGAAGGATGGCCCGTTCAATAAATTAAGTTTGCATTAAATGGTACTGTGACCTTGACCTTTGACCTAGTGACCTCAAAATTTATAGGGATCATCTACTGACCATGACCAATCTTCCTACTAAGTAGAATGACTGTCACTTATAAACTTTACAAGATATTGAGCGGACATGATTTTGCTAACGGACGGACGGACAGACGGACGAACGCCATACCATAATACGTCCGAAGTTTTACTTCGGGCGTATAATAAATTAAAAAGGGCAATACCTTAAAAACAAATAATAGTATGCCGTATAGATACACTTCTAGTGCACTGCTGTTAATGAGATGTAATCCTTAACAGAGTTGAAGATCTCGTACACTGGAAGTCTGATGTAAAAACTTTTTTGACATGCTTGAGTAACATTTCCAATGACAAAATCTTCATTTAATATACACACAGTTACAGAAAGATATAACTAGATACTTTATTATTTTTTATGTTGTCTGCATTTTATACAGACCCTATTTTCAATGGGATAATTATTTTCTGTCCTGACAGACATGCATGATTCCTGAAGGGGGCATAAACATAGTCCCGTACAGATGACATAGTTCTATCACAGATAAAGGCTTCAGGCGAGGCACAATTGCCCCGCGTCCCTGTCTCTGTAGCTGCAGCAGTGTGCCACACAATCAATGCTGGGTTCAAGCTCCTGTCCCCCAGCTCAGCTGGTTCAGTCTTCATCACTACTGGTGTCTTCCTGTTCCACGACCGGGGGCCGGTTGCTATTAACGACACGATCCCCTAGGTGCTCGTCGTCAGAGTCACTGTCACTAGGTGGCAACATGTCGTCAGGAATCATGGCGTCACTTGTTTTCAAGTTTAATGCAGCCTCAAATTCCTTGGGCCTTGCAAACAGATTAAGGTTCCGTTAAAGTGTAAGTAAATAAGAAATCAACAGTAAAAATCAAAAGGTGTTTAAGGAGGAGTTCGTTTAAAAGTAATTAGTTCTTTAATGAGTGAGCAATATATTTTCTTCAATCCCCCTTTTTTACAATATAACTTAAATTTTAAAGTCAGGTGCATATACATGTATCAGACAGACCATTAATGCTTTAAGTGACTTTATTCAACACAGGTTAAATGTAATAACATGTGTCTAAATACAGACATTAAATTATATTAATTTTGCCTTATTCTGTATCCTAGAATACGAACTGGATTTATTACCATTTTCCATTCTGGTGGATGTAGTTCATCTGCTCACGGTACAGAATTCCACAGATTTCTGCCTTTACTTTGTCACCCTCGTCAATAGTCTCAACCATCACAAAGTCGCCTAGTGGACGAGTTCAGTAAAAAGACAACTAATCAAAGGAACACAAACAATAACTTGGACATAAATTGAATGAATTTGATTTACTCATGAAGCTATAAAATAATAAAATAATTAAACAGAAAATGTTTTAATTAAATATTTGAGATTGGGTTATTTTATGAAATATTAAGTTAATGGAAACAAGTATTTAGTAAGTCAAGACTAGTTTATAACCTCTCATACATCTTATTAAAGAATTTTTAACTTACATGACCCCAAAGGTATATAATATAGTAGGAAAGATGTACCTCGTTTAATCCAGACGTTCTTGCGGAACTTTGTTGGCATGCTGGCCAGAAACTTTTCCCCAGCAGCTGTTTCCACCTCATGGAGATTGTTTCCTCGACCAGCCACTACCTGCAGAAACGAGTTTAGTGTGAATGCGGTATAATAGTAGCACAAAATGTCTTTGTTTACTAAAATCAACACTTAAACAAAGGGGACCAACACAGATCTTACATGTAATGGTTTTCTAAAGATTCAATATTTCAAGCACAAGTTAAAATGTGCCCCAGTCTGATTATTATTATAATGATGATGATAATAGAAAAATTATACGGTAATATCATTAATAATTTGTTTTAAAGAAATGTAATAAGTATTTTAAATAAATATGCTTTAAGTTTGAACACAGCGACAGCTATAAAACTACATGTATTTCTGAGGCACAGATATTAATAAAAAATACTACTATACAATTTTTATTAATCAGTCTTTGACAATCTTTTTTGTTTTTCTCAAAAATACCACCTTGACAATCTGCTGTGAGCCCTCCGGAAGAACAAAGTCGTCTAACACTTCTTTCACAACATGCTTCCTCTTAGTTGCGGCAGACATCTCCTTAATCAGTGTTTATTACTGATTCGTTCTGGACAAAATGTGAGTATTTATAATAATTATTTTCATTTAAAACACATTCATTACTAATTACTAGTGTTGACTTATACATGACTTGATAAACACTGATAAACAATAAAATCCTCATTCCCCACTCAAAAACAAAACGCCACATGAACTCATTCTTTCTGCGGGCTATACGACTTTGGAACGAACTACCGACTGAGATTAGGGATGCCCCAACTGTACCTGCATTTGCAAGTGGACTGAAAAAGTTTTATACTTCAACTTCAACTTTATACTGCCAAAAGTCAATACTGACTACATAAGGCAGGCACAAGTCCTGAACAATGACAACTTAAGAAAGATAATTTTACTTATGAAATTTTTATTTTTAATCGATGTTTTAATTGAGTTATTTTATGTTTTCATTTAACTTTCATAAGTTAATTATTAGTCTAAATTTGTCAATGTTCAGGACTTGCGCCTGCCTTATGTAGTCAGTATTGACTTTTGGCAGTATAAAGTTGAAGTTGAAGTAAACATCCGAATTTCATTACTATCCGAATAATACATATCGACAGGTGTAAAGGCTTTCATTCAAATATAAATAAATAAGAACTATTCATTGGTGATGCTGTACTTACGAATCACGATTGTTCTATTGAAGCGATATGAGTTATCTTGTTAATAATAAAATTGCAAAACATTGCGTGCGAAACTGTGCACGTTATCTTATTTTAGAGAGTAGCACAGTGTTTAGTCAAAACGTCTTTTAAGGTCCCGTATGCGCAAATTTCAAGTACAGTTGAATACCTAAATGACCAAAAGCCAATTTTGACGACATAACCTAAGGGCAATTAATTAAGTTCAAGTAAGTTCAAATAATCAGAATCAAACTTTGTTTACTTTAATACACTTATTTTATGTGATATATTTATTTGGCCATTATGTAGATGTTGATTTATCTGTCATGAATGTGACCCATTAATTGGAAATAAAGTTTATTCTAGTCTAACCCACTCTATTCTATTCTATTCTATTCTATTCTATTCTATTCTATTCTATTAAGTTCAATCAATCTATTAAAGTTTAATATACATACATAATTACGCACTGCATAAACCACACATCACCTGCATAATACTCACAAAATGCAACAACAATCTAAATAAATCGCATACATGTGTATACTCGTATATATGAATTCATAAAATTACTTATTTTAAGGTAAACACTAATTCCAATGGAACTAGAAGCCCTTGTTCTCATTATTGCAATAAAACTCACAAGATAAACTAAGTCATATTATAGCTTACTAGATAAACTAAGTCATATGTGATTATTATGTTATATTATATGAGATTAATTATTATTAAAATGCTGGAAATAGATCTGAGTAACAAGGGTAAATACTAGTGCCACTTTTAATAAAAACTATGAAGGACGTTCGAAGATTAGTCAGAATTACACCCGTAAGCGCTCCTCTAGATGGAATATACATGTAAGTCATTTTTGTTTGTTTGTTTCCAGTTTATAAATAAAGAAGACAGAAATTGTAACTAAAATTTCATCAATTTACTTTTTCATGGTGCGCACTCGATTTTTAAAATAAATTATTCAGTATCTTCACAGCATTTTCGGCGACAACAATTAAAAATAACTTTTTATACAATATGTGTTTAAATATGTGTATTCAATATGTGTACACAATATGTGTATAAATATACACATATAAAATATGTACATTAATATACTGCGAAACGTGACAAAGGGTTAAATTCAAGATCTGCCTTCAATGATGATAAGAACTGATATAAGTGCAACTAGAAGGAGACGGAACTAAAGATAAGGAAAGAAAGGCAAGGCCAGACACTAAATGGGTGAACCAAATTTTGTCAACTACTAAACGGGAATTTTATATGAACAAAGTCTGTGTTTGGAGTATAAAATGGAACGTAGTCTTTTTAGGTAAGAAAATATACTCCAAAAACGCATTTTAACGAAAACTAAAGATCTAGTTTTCACCTGCAAATAAAAACACATGTAGGTAGAAACGCAGTTTTTGTGGTCTTCGGTTCAGTCATTGCTTTGTTTCATTATTTTTGGACTTATTGTTATTGCTTGTGTTTTTTTAATAAACAAAATTGCAACTGAATTACAAAGGTCCTGCTAACAATCAACTGGTTACTTTTTTCTTTGTAAAGTTGAAAATCCACGAAATCAAGTCACCACGAATTAAAATGTCCACCGTCTTCAAACCACGAATTTTCATGCCCATGAATTGAAATGACTTCACAGTATAAGTAAAACTTATCGAACTAAACACATGTATATAAGTTTTATTTTAAAATCAGGTCGTGTTTACTGCTAGCGGCGTTGGTGGGCTGGAGCAAGGCCGACTACGAGTGTGTGTGCAACTACAATGTTGAGAACCCAGTATTCCCGACGCCCAACGAGGGCGGCACGCCCATCGGGTACCTGTACGAGTTTGACTGTAAGGCTCTTGTTGTGCAGGGGGGCAATGCCCCGCCAGGCTACATGAAGATCGCGTTTGAACACCAGGTAAACATGGCTTGATCTCTGTCCCATTGTCACTATTAGGAAATAATTTAGTTCCTGTAGTTCCTATACAACTGGCCTTCAGGATAATTGTGGGGAATCATTGTTAACAAAACTTTACCACATTGTAATAATTTCTTTGATTGTGTTTTGTACAAATGTAGTTTTAATGTTATCAAGCCCGCTTATTCTATTTGCGTTTTGCATGTAGAAACATTACACGTGTAACCATTTGGACTTATGCGATATGTATTAACCTAGTTAGGAAACAGTGTTCCAAGTTATTTATTGAATATGTACCAGTATATGGCATTTGGTTTCACTTTTATATATTACGCCGCGTAGATGATAAATTTCGTCAGTGTATATATCGTGATTAAACAACAGATATTGTGGTCATCTAAGAAAAAAGTTAGCTTTCCCCGTCGTATTAGTCATGTCAAGTTTGACAGATATATTATGTTTCAAACCATGATGCCAATTTGTTAGTGAACGTCACACATGTACTTAAAAGTAGCTTCAAAATAAATGCACCAACACTATTAAACAGATATCATGTTCTGTAATTGTTATAACGCCAACTGAATCGCACTGAAGACATGTTCTTATCAGTCTAAAGTAACTCCGAAGACATTGGCACACCCTGCATGTTTAGGTCTACATTATAAGAGAACATGCATTCCCATACCACTACATAGACACGCCACACAGCAGCAGACGGCCCTGTGAAGATAACCCTGTTATCTCGAAGCAAGCATGCAAGGGCCGGCACTGACTGTCATACCATTTTGTAATTTGTAAGGTCAGAGTCAAAGGTGCCACTAGACATAGAGCAATTTCCTGTAGATATGTTAGTAAAACTCTACCAGATTCATCACAAAAATATAATTTGATGAGCCATATTAGTTATATTCTATCTTCTAAAAGATATCAACAGGTTATCACAGCAAACAAAGCCTATCGGTGTCAAAATAACAATCCTGAATGTTTGAGTTCAATTTAATATGCTGATTTTGCAAATAAACGACGTACATGTCTAGGCATTTTCCATTTTCAGCTAGCCTATGTTAAAATTGAGGCCAACGTGGAGCAGCAAACGTGCCCGGGAACTCCTCCCGACACAGACACGATCACCACACACGCCCACACTACCACGACGACAACAACGACGCCAAAACCTACAACAACGACGACGACACCAAGACCTACAACAACTACAACGACGCCGAAACCTACAACAACGACGACGACAACAACAACTCCTAGGCCCACGACCACTACAACAACTACCACTACGCCCAGGCCCACAACGACGACCACCACCACCACAACGACAACGACGACGACCACCACACCAAGGTCAACTACTACCACCACCACAACGACAACACCAAAACCCACAACGACGACGACAACAACAACAACAACACCTAAACCCACAACGACAACGACTACACCTAGACCTACTACAACTACCACAACAACAACACCAAAACCAACAACAACATCAACAACGACGACAACAACTACAACAACACCTATGCCAACAACGACAAAACCAGGTATTAACGGCATATTGACATACATATGTGTCTCGTTTATAAATGTTTCAACTACATTATTTTAGCCTTTATCATGAATACGGTATCCATGAGTCTGTTTTGTGAGCTTACAGTTCCAAACACAATGACAGGTCTATGAACGCAAAAGGTCGAACTAAGAGGATTAAGTACTAGTTTATAAAAAATATTTATTCTGCAAATTCTCAACAAACTTTTTTTAAGAGACATTAAAACTATGAACATGTCGAGGTCAACCAGTCGCCCTCTTACAGACTGCTCTCACGACAAGGCGGACATCGTGTTCCTGCTGGACTCCTCCTACAGCGAGGGCGAACCAAACTTCCGCAAACAGCTCGACTTCGTCGCCAACTTCACACAACCATACGACATCGGTCTGTATCTCGATATATTCTAATTCTCGTACACAGGATACATGCTGTTTAAGGTTGTTGATTTGTTTTGGTGTTGCTGGTTGGTTACTCGGTGTTTGTTTTACACGACTGCCACCCTAGCACGGTAAAATGCATTCATTTAAACTTATTCTACATCTTTGATCTCTATCATAATATATTTAATTTTATCAAATGTTTTATAAAGATACACTTATACTAATTTTTTAAGCATACAATGTATACAATACCCGATACTTGTGTTATAACACGTTCATTACTGCAGCATTTAACCGGTACATACTCATCCTAGTGTTGCATTTTGAGTACACCGTGTAACGTGACGTGTTCCAGGACCGGACAAGGTCCAGGTGAGCATCGTGACGTTTTCAACGGCACCACACAACGCCTTCTACCTGAATACGTACCACAACAAGCCGTCACTGCTCAACGGCATCCAACACGTCGCATACACGCCAGGTATTTAACTAAGTAACATAATATTCGTCACTCTCCGAATAGCGACGAGTCGACACCATGTCCTCCATTTGGTATGTTCCTTGGCGATGTCCCTACAGCTTACCAATTGCTGGCTTGATGTAGCCCAGCATTGGTCATAGGACTCAATGACGATTTAGAGCGACCTCGCACTCAAGTTTTCTGTTTGTTTCCATAAGGCACACTTCGCCCTGAAATACATGATTACACATGTTGGTTTCTTTATGCCGTTAATATACATGTGTACAATTAACAAGTTACTTGAATCCGTTTCAGGCGCGACGTCCACGGACAAGGCGCTAGCGTTCGCTCGTACCGAGAGTTTCTCTACACTGCACGGGGCGCGGGTTGGCGTTCCAAAGATCCTCGTGGTCATGACGGACGGCCAGTCGACTTCACCACCCCTCACTGCACAGGAGGCCCGCGTTCTCCACTACTCTGACGTTAAAGTGCGTGTGAAAACATCACATTTAGCTAATATATATTTTGATATAGTTTTTCTATATTGTATACCTCTAAAAAATCTGGTGCATATTGCACCAGTGAGATTTAAGTTAACGATTCATTCAAGCACTTCTGCATGCCTTTCTACAAAATGTCATCAAATGTAAATATGATTGACCCTACTTTTATCTCGTGTGTCCAGCCCAAGTCTGTGAATTTATTTATCGAAGTATAGAATACGTTGTCTCTTGTCTTCTGTGGAGTTCTTTAAAGTGCAAGATTACGTCCATGCTCACCTTTGACCGATGGTATGCTGTACCGTCACCTGACAAACCATAATGTTATTGATCTTGACATTGCGATAAGATATAGGATACTACCAAAATAAAACTATTAGGGAAATATGCACCACTTTATAAAAGTGCACTACAAGCCCATTTTGTCTGTCATACCAATCAAAAACCAAGTAGACGGTTGCTTTCGGAAACGAAAGCAATCATGTCTCCCACAATATATGTCACTGGATGGAAACAATTGTTTCCTACAGGAAGATGGGATCATAAAGGGCCTAAGTCATACAATGTTTAACCTTGAACAATGACCTTGACCTTGAACCGACTGGTCAAACGGACGGACGGACAACGAAGCTAAAAACAATGTCTCACCATTTCATGGGGGGACATAACTACATTAACAAAGTCATGATGCTTTGGAGCTCAAAGTAAAGACATTTAAAATTAAAATTAAGATAAATGTGACTAATATACAGATCATTTAGACTGAAGAACAAATTCGTCATCAAAAATACGTATACGAACAACTTACTTTAAAATTCGTTGCCACAAGTGGTTTTGTTTTTCATAGGTGATCGCTATCGGTATCGGATCGAGCGTGGTGAGCTCGGAGCTGAACGCGATCGCTAGCGACCCACAACACGTGTTCACCGTAGCCAACTTTGACTCACTGCAGTCTATCGAGACAGAAATCCGCACAGCGGCATGTAAGTTACATGCAACAAAAAGTTACAAAACCGTTTTTCATATTTATAAAATTTAGACCGGCAATACAGTATTCCCCGTATTACATGACAAAAACCAATTGGCGTTGTACTGTCTTGAACAATTCAAGATGGCGTTTAAAATGACCGCCAAATACATTGAATTTTTAGTTTTACCCAATCCCCTAACATTTTATTTGTGTCCGTCGTAAGTCTGTTTACGACTGACCAAAACCATCAGCAAAAACTCATACAATTTTTTAATAGAGTAGTAAGTTGACATCATAAGTTTTGTAATTCAGTCTTTGTCTATAATTGTGCTATTTTTGTTATTCCAGGTTCTTCTGAGAAAGCTGGTACGTTTGCATCTTTTATTTTTATATTTTAACAAACTAAAGAAACATACCCGATTTCATAATTAAGTGACTTTTCAAAGATTTTCAAAGACTTTTATCAGGTCGCACGAAACTAAGTAGAATAACACATCAATGCTGATTGTGTTATACAGGGGCGAGTTGCGACCAGAAGCAGGCGGACGTTGTGTTCGTCCTCGACTCTTCTGGCAGCGAGACAGCCACCAACTTCCAAAAACAGCTAGACTTTGTCGCAAATGTTACAAACTCGTAAGAGATGTAAACACGATCTAGTATTTAGCCCGAGAGTTTAACACATTTTAAAACCTTTTTGGCTTGTTTTTGGTGACAAAATTTTGCATAATTTGATTATGAGGTGCGGGTCGTGTAACCTAAAGAAGATGTGATTTCATTAACTACTCACCAAACGTGTGTTTGACGGGTCAGGGGTCAAACCAACGACCCCTGGTTTGTCAGATCGCCGCTCTTACCAACCGAGCCATCGGGCTATGGTTAAAACCGTTTGTTGTCATGAAAAATAGGTATAGATAATTATATTACGTTGTCAAATAGAAGATTATTTGAATATTGTATAATATTGTTTTAGATTCGACATTGGCCCAAACAACATTCAAATAAGTGTCGTCACATTCGGCACGCATGCGCGGAATGAGTTCTACCTGAACGAATACACGAATCGTTCCCAGTTACAAGCGGCTATCAAGAACATCACGTACTCAGGCGGCACGACGAATACAGCCGAGGCTCTAAACCTTGTTGCAACAGAAAGGTTAGTTCTTGTTTAAATTAGTGTTCGTGTTAATAATCAAATACTTTTTTATTTGTACACACAATCTTAGCTACATGCCTCCAAGTTGGCACCTGTTACCCCCAGTGTTAGTTTCATTTTTGATGTCGTATATAAAATTACGCACATTGACCCTTACTTGGGGTACGCTTTATGAATCTATATGCAACATGTAGATTTCAGATTTCATGAATAATTTTAGGTCGTAATTTACTGGTGCGGTTTTATTTTTCGGTCAAAGTAATCAAACAAGTGTATTAGTTTTAAGGCGCAGAACGGTGGTCGAGGTGGCGCGGTTACGAAGCTGGTGGTCGTACTAACAGACGGCAACTCAAACAACAAGTATTCCACATCAACCGCCGCCACGCTTTTACATTCTATCGGAGTAAAGGTTAGTTGAACTAACGGGAAACCCCAGGGATCACAAATATTTCCCGTAAAAACTATATTCCGAAGAAAAAATGGGATCACATATACTAGTAGTTCCAGCAAAAACTATGTTTCGAAAGAAAATTGGTATTGGTAAAACCAATAAGTTCTCAAAATTTTCGAAAATAAAATTCAAGACAATTAAAAATGCATTTACTACACACGATTCTTTGTCTATTCAAGGTGATGTCTGTGGGTATCGGGTCATCCGTGTCGCTTACAGAGCTGCAAACGATCGCCTCTGACGACCAACACGTTCTTAGCGTCGCGGACTTTAACTCACTAGCTTCCGTTACGCGGGAAATCGAGATTGTTGCATGTACGGTTTGAAGACTGTTGTTTACTGTGTAGTTTCTTATCCTGCGTGCCCACCGCTTTAATATTCGCCGCACGGAGTTAACATGCTACATACATGTATTTAATACACAGGTACAACGCCGTCCATGTGCGGCGACAAACCAGCCGACATTATCTTTGTGCTGGACACGTCTTCTAGCGAGGGAGCCGCACACTTCCAGGAGGAGCTGGACTTCGTGTCCGACTTCGTCAAGCAGTTCGACATCGGCCCCAGTGACGTCCAGGTCGGCATGGTGACGTTTGGAACGACAGCTCACAGCGAGTTCTACCTTAACAGGTAAGGCACAGGGAACAAATATTTCATTTACTTGCATGACATCGACTGGATGTTCGCGACTACTAGTATATGATTTTTTTCGTTGTCAATTTCATCATAGAGTTCACATAAATTTACCTTTAGAAAAAATAACTATGAATCCAAAGCACATTAACTTGCACCAAATACACATCTATTAAAACGTTATTGGGTGCAAAATAGCAACTGATACCTGAATTCTGTTTGAGCGCTTATTGATATCTTAGAAAACACAGTGCCGCTGTCTTTGGTGCTAATTCAAGTTTTGTGAAACATGCTGACAGTTACAAGGACAAGGCGTCCCTGCAGGCTGCCATCCAGAGCGTTCGTTACCGCGGCGGCTCCACGGCCACCAACGAGGCGCTACGTTACGTCAGGTCATACCATTTCGCGGGATACCATGGCGCGCGCCCGAACGCCACCCGCCTGGTGATTGTTCTGACGGACGGACAGTCAACAAACACTGGACTTACTGTTAATGAGGCTATGACACTTAAGGTAGATTGTTTTTTTTTCATGAAACAATAATAAAGATAAATAATTATGTGTGCAAGTGTGTGTTGTGCAGATGCTAAAATACTAGATACAGTGAAACCTCGTTTATCCGGACACGTTCGTTCCCGAGAAAATTTCCGGAAACCGAATACTACATGTAAATATACGAATTAAAAGATCGGATGATTATTATTTTTATGTATCCAAAAATCGTTGTTATATGTATTCCCAACACGTTTATTCGAATTGGTGGTATTTACTTTAAGTTAACTGTCAACAAATACCGAAAAATGAATAAACAGCTAGTACAAACTGTGGCAAAAACATTGCCTTAAAGTTTCTCTACGCAGAGCCTATGTTCTATATTATACCGTTTACCATCATTCTGTTACATTTCCAACCTGTTTTCAGAGCTCGACCGGTGCCACGGTGATCGCGATCGGTATCGGGTCGAACGTGAACCGGTTCGAGCTGAACAGCATCGCGAGCGACCGTGACCACGTGTTCACGGTGGGCAGCTTCTCCATCCTCCACACGCTGCAGGGCGAGATCAAAGACCAGTCGTGTGGAGGTAACACACACATTTTTTTCAGTTTATGATAAAGGCATATGGAACATTAAAGGGGATATGTCTGATCTTTGAATTAAATTATATATATTGTAAGTATCTCAATAAAAGATTTTATACGCCAAACAGAATGATAAAATAACGAAATACCGAAGCATTTTGTCAAGTACGTCCAAGAAGTATACATCGGAGGTGCCGAAAAAAATGTTGACTTTTTTTAAACGGTCCTCTTTCTTTTGTTGTTAAATATAACTATTGTTATTCAGGTTTCTTAGACTTGGAAAAAATGATATGATCAGGCATACTAGTTTTTAAGTAAGACCTTTGTAATGGATTCACAGATTTGCAGCTAGGTAGAAGTTTCAAAAACTTTATTTCATTGAAACATAATTATGTCATTTACAGACGATCCACCGGACAGCTTTTCACAGTTTTTTCTTTTTTGATTTTATAAACAAGATTGATTTTTTTCATTCTTTTCATATTAAAGGGAAATAATAAGGTTTACAATGGCTTCCCTTTAATTTAAGCAAAAAAAGGTAACTTGCATTTTAAAAAGAATTTTCAACAGTTGAAAAGTTAAATATATCATAATTTTATAAAAAAATCTTGTTTATAAATTATTTTGATAAAAAATACAAATGTGTATCCTTCATAGTCCATTACAAAGGTCTTACCTTAAGTTAATGTCTATATCCATCGCAATGAAGTCTTTGTGTAGAAAATGTGACATAAATATATACGTATGATCACTTGCAATGTAGTTACCGTCGACAGTTTATAATAATTGTTTTAGATTATATATAATTATGTATTTCGATGACGTTTTATGTACACGTACGTTTGAATAAAATGTCTTTATATCTTGTACAGTAGGCTAATGACATAATAAGAGGACGAACTATATTATTAACCCAGTATGATATTTATAAGGCTACAAAACAGAATGTACTGCTTTACTGTTGTTTCAGAACCAAAGCCACAGACGACGGTCGGAACAGGTATGTGCATTGCATTAGTTATTACATTGTATATCAGTATTAAATACTTCTTCATTTAGTTATTTATATAAGGGGCAAAATGTTAAAATCACAGTTCATATCAGCAAGCAAAGGTAGAACCAACTACTTAATAAATAAAAACGCGGTTGATTTGAGAAGATAAAAATGTTCAAAAACGTTTAGTATTAATCGCGAATGTGACAAGAAAAAAAGTTTGCGTGCTTAACAGTAGATAGTAGTAATTTACAGAAACAGTTATACTCTATATTAAACTGATGAAAGGGAAAGCCCTCAGGAAGCATAGCCTGCACGAGAAAACAGCAGCCTCGGTTTTATTGAAGCTGTTCATCAGTGGTAATGAATGATGCCACACCACTGACGCC
>Ga0224511_10001138_pt1 | contig 15263 bp, 9 predicted proteins | sample SF_May12_sed_USG_2_FD_169988 | JGI IMG/M metagenome (GOLD analysis project Ga0224511, IMG submission 169988) | Sediment microbial communities from San Francisco Bay, California, United States - SF_May12_sed_USGS_8_1 | ecosystem: Environmental > Aquatic > Marine > Sediment | place: USA...
TGAAGTACCTCTTAAAACCATTCACAAAACTTATAGTTGCCAACGACGACAACTACGCTTTAGCAGCTTAATAACCTGCTCATAGCCCTCGGCCTGACGTGTGCCTGTACGCTCAGATCACCGGGGTCGACTCATACAGGCTCGCGATGAAGCATGTCTGGTGTGGATTCGTTAAAACTTATCCAGAATCGCCTTCAGTTTTCCCTGCCTATTGGGTAGCTGCTGGTTAAACTTAAAAATAGGATAAGCATGTAGAGCCGATGGCGGAGTGCTCGCGGACGGGAGTTCGATTCTCCCCGCCTCCACCAATAACACATCTAAAGCCTTCCTAGGAAGGCTTTTTTTGTGCCTATTAACAAACAGTTACAGCAATCTCACGTTCTATAACTTCCTTCAAGATTCATTGACAATCAGGGGCAACTGGGGGCAATATTAGGGGCAACTACCACATGTGAAACAGGTGATGCCCCCAATGCCATTAACAGTCACAGAAATCAAAAATTCCAAGCCCAAAGATAAGACCTATCGCCTATTCGACGGTGGTGGCATGTACCTGGAGGTTTCGCCCAAAGGCGGTAAATGGTGGCGTTTGAAATACCGCTTCAACGGCAAAGAGAAGCGGCTCTCTCTGGGCGTCTACCCTGAGATTTCTCTGAAAGATGCCAGAGAAAGACGTACTGACGCTAAAAGGCTATTGGCCGATGACATCGACCCCGCCCCACCAAATAACAAAGGGTTGCCCGTTTTTCGGGTAGCCCTTTTTTATTTGGTTAAGGTTTGGTAGATGAGAACTCCCGTTCGGAGTTCGACAAATTTGCCGGGAGCAAATTTGAACATGCGTTTTATGCATGGCCCCGAAGGGGTGAGTCCCATGGATGGGACGAATATTCTCCCCGCCTCCACCATATAACGAAGGCCACCCAATGAAAGGGTGGCCTTTTTTATTGGTTACGGTTTAACAGATAAGATCCCCTAATACAGAGTATGAAAAGATTAAAGATACACTAAAACAAAAGAAACTCATAAATTGCATCAGCAATTACAATTTTCTTAGTATTCTTTTAAACTTTTTTTAAGTAATTACATTAATCATTCAAGGGTTATCAATAGACTCAGTCCAGTATAATCACTTATACATCAACTAGCTCAATAAGACTTGCCAAGCATGACAGTGCGCTCGACTAATTTACAAAATAATCAAGATAATAATCCCTCAACATCATTAGTAGTAGGAGATGAGTTTTTACAAAACACTGTTCAAAATCTGGCAGAGATGATGGGTGTAAGATTTGGCTTCATTGCAAAAAAAGAGGCTGAGGATGCATCCACGATTAAGACTATCGCAATCTGGGATACTGATCGTATTATCGACAACTTTAGCTATCCGGTTAAAGACACACCCTGTGAAAATGTTCTAAGCACTGGTCTGTCTGTCTACTCAGACGGAGTGGCAGAATTATTTCCAAAAGATCTCTGGTTGAAAGAGAATGGTATTGAAAGCTATATAGGCATTCCACTTTTCAATAACAAAGGGGTTTTTCTGGGGCATATGGGTGTAATTGATGACAAACCCATGTCAAATACCGATGAAAAAATTAATTTTCTAAGGGTTTTCGCAACCAATGTTGCCAATGAGATGGAGCTCCAGCATTCAGTAACCGCTCTTCAGATTAGTGAGTCCCGCTTAAATTTTTTAGTCTTATCCAGTCCGGTCACAATATATACCTGTAAGGCAACACCACCCTACGCTGCAACCTACATTAGCCCAAACATCAAACAATTAATGGGCTATAAACCTGAACAATTTACAAACAACGGTGGCTTTTGGGCAGAGAATATTCACCCGGAAGATCAACAACAGGTTTTTGATAATCTGCCACAACTATTTGAACATGGTATACACCAGCACGAGTATCGTTTTAAAAAACAGGATGGAAGTTACTGCTGGATGCGTGATGAACTGCGGCTGATTAAAGATGATAGTGGACAGCCCATTGAAATGGTAGGTTACTGGGCGGACATTACTGATCGCAAGCTTACCGAACAATCACTAGAAATCAATCAGGAAAGATTACGCCGAGGTCAGGTCTTCGCTAACATCGGCACATGGGACTGGAACATTCAGACTGGAGATTTATTCTGGTCTGAGCGAATCGCACCACTATTTGGTTATCCTGACGGCGAATTAGAAACTTCCTACGAAAACTTTATTAATGCTGTACATCCAGATGATCGTCAATTAGTCAGCGATGCTGTTACCGCATGCATTGAAGAGGACGTAGCCTACGATATTGAACATCGTGTACTTTGGCCAGATGGCACAATACATTGGTTACAGGAGCGAGGTGCAGTAACTCGTGATACTAATGGGCATCCCCTGCACATGCTAGGTGTTGTACAGGATATTCACCATCGTAAAGAAGCCGAATTGGCACTGCTTGAACGTGAACAACAATTAAAGGAAGCACAATCACTGGCACGTATCGGCAACTGGAAGGCTGATTTAGTCACAGGTAATCTGTCATGGTCCGATGAAATTTACCGCATCTTTGGTTATGAACCCGGAAGTTTTGAACCCAGTATTGAAATATTCAATTCAGCCGTTCACCCTGATGATCTTACAAAGATAGTCGAAAGCGAAAAAAGAGCAAAACAAACTGGTAATTATAATGTCATTCATCGTATTGTACGACCCGATGGTGGCGTACGCCATGTACATGAACTAGCACAAGCTATAAACGATGAAACTGGTCAACTTATACAGCTTGTCGGTACAGTCCAGGATGTCACCGAACAAGTTGAATCAGAATCCAGACTTAAACATAGTGAAGAGCGCTTTGCCTTCGCTGTTGAGGGTGCGGGTGATGGCATCTGGGACTGGGATATGCGTACCAATGCGATGCAATTCTCCCGCCTGTATATGGAAATGCTCGGTTATGCTGAAAATGAATTACCACAGCATGCCGACACCTGGGTTAATAGTGTTCATCCCGATGATATGGCACGTGTGCAGCAATACTTGCAGGAATATCTACAAGGTCAAATACCTGTCTACCACGTAGAGCTACGACTACGTTGTAAAGATGAAAGCTATAAGTGGATTTTGTGCCGTGGTCAGGTTGTAGATCGAGATGAGGATAATAATCCGATACGTATGATCGGTATTCACAGCGACATCACTGAACAAAAACTGGCTCATGTGGAGCTGAACCGTTTCAAAACTACCCTCGACATGACCAAGGACTGCGTCTTCATGTTTGAGCCAGCAAGTCTTAAATTCTTCTATGTAAACCAGGGGGCCGTAGAGCAGTTTGGTTATAGCGAAGCAGAACTGATGAATATGACGTCTGTCGACATCAAGCCTGACTTTAATGAAGTCCAATTTAGACAGTTCATTAAGACTTTAATTGAAGGTGAAACAGACTTGTTGACCTTCGATACTATCTACCAACATAAAAATGGTCTCCTAATTCCTGTAGAAATTTCGTTGCAATATATAAAGCCAAAAGGTGAATCAGCTCGCTTTGTTGCCATTGTCCGCAATATTTCAGATCGTAAGATGATGCAGGAACAAATGGAACAACAGACAAAATTGCTTGATATGCTGCATCGCTCGACCACAGATTTTGTTGAGAAAGGCAATTTCAAAGCGATTATGAATAATATGCTTGATACTTTGCTTGAACTGACCGATAGTGAATATGGTTTCATCGGCGAGGTGTTTTATGAAGATGGTGCACCATATTTAAAAACACATTCAATCACCAATATTGCATGGAATGATGAAACCCAGGCGCTTTATGATGAGTTCAAACGCAAAGGATTTGAATTTCGAAATCTAAATACATTATTTGGCCACGTGATGACATCACGTAAAAGTGTTGTCTGTAATGACCCCGCCACTGACCCTCGTTCTGCTGGATTGCCCGAGGGTCATCCAGCTATGCATTGCTTTCTTGGTGTACCTATATTTTATGGAAAAGAAATGGTGGGTATGTATGGAATCGCCAATCGTAAAAATGGTTACGATAAAAAGATACGGGATTTTCTACGCACTTTTGATACTACCTATGGTGTGATGATCCATTCTCAACGTATGACAGAAATGGAGATGAGCTACCGAAAAGAGTTAGTCCATGCTAAAGAAGTCGCAGAAAGAGCAAACAAAGCCAAATCTGAATTTCTATCAAGCATGAGTCACGAATTACGTACACCGATGAATGCCATCCTAGGTTTTGCTCAACTCCTTGAATTTGAAAAAAATATACCTAAGGTTCAACAGGATAACGTTCAGGAGATTCTTACAGCAGGTCACCACTTACTAAATCTTATTAATGAAGTACTTGATCTTGCCAAAGTTGAATCGGGTCATATTGAACTGTCTCTGGAACCTGTTGATGTTCGCCAGGTTGTTGAAGAATGTTTTAATCTGGTAGAAACACTGGCCAAAAAACACAACATCCGAATCAGTCATTCTGTGCTAAAAGGTGTCGCCGTGCGTGCCGATCACACACGCTTTAAACAAGTGTTAATAAATTTACTCTCTAATGCCATCAAATATAATCACGAAGGTGGCAGTGTAAAACTTGAAGCCCTACATGATGACTTCGACAGAAATCGATTAAAAATATTGGTCATAGATACAGGCATCGGTATTCCTGAAGCAAATCTTGCTGATTTGTTCCAGCCATTCAATCGACTTGATGCAGAAAACACTAATGTTGAAGGTACGGGTATTGGTTTAACTATCACACGTCGCATTATTGAAATGATGGGCGGCATGATTTATGTGCAAAGTGAAATCGGTGTCGGCAGCACATTCACCATTGAACTACCCCTTGAATCTCTCGTTGAACATGATGATGTAGAGATAGAGGGAAATGAGATAGCATCATCACAAATCCAGTCAAAAATTCAACACACCATACTTTATATTGAGGATAACCCGGCCAATCTAAATCTTGTCGCTCAAATAATGGGGCGCCGTAAGCACATTCATTTACTCACAGCACATACCCCTGAAATAGGAATCAAGCTGGCAAAAGAGCGTCTACCTGAATTAATTTTGCTCGATATCAATATGCCAAATATGAATGGCTATGAGGTAATGGAAATATTCAAGGCAGATACCAACCTTAAAAATATCCCCGTTGTTGCCGTCACTGCAAATGCCATGAGTCGTGATATAGAGCGTGGCAAGGCAGCTGGATTTTGTGATTACGTCACCAAGCCTATCAATGTAGTCAATTTCTTAAGCATTATGGATAATCATCTGCCCGATGAAGATAATACCTAAGGCAAAAAAAGAGCATACTTTTATTTCATCATTGAACCGACAATAGTCAAACCACTCATTCGTGCATGTTAGATAAAAACATGCAAAATCATTAATAACCCGTTAGAATATGCACCCCTTCTGACTTTGTCTCATATTTTCAGCGATTAGACTAATCAGAACATCTGGCTAACCTTTTGCTTTTTTACCTCACAGGTTCTGAAACTATGACTACCGATAAGGTCACCGCGTTTAACCAATTAGATCTTAGTAAACCACTACTAAAAGCACTGAATGAGATAGGTTATGAGACACCCTCTCCTATTCAGGCAGAAACTATTCCATTACTACTGGACGGTCGGGATATTATCGGTCAGGCTCAGACGGGTACGGGAAAAACAGCCGCATTTGCACTGCCTTTTCTTTCTAACATAGATTTAAAGCAAAAAGAACCACAAATCATGGTACTTGCGCCCACACGTGAATTGGCTATTCAGGTAGCCGAAGCTTTTCAGACCTATGCAAAACATATTAAAGGTTTTCATGTATTACCTATTTATGGTGGTCAGGATTATCGTGGACAAATTCGTTCGCTGGAACGTGGCGTACATATCATAGTAGGCACCCCCGGACGTGTTATGGATCACATGCGTCGTGGAACATTGAAACTAAATAAACTCAGCGCATTAGTTTTAGATGAAGCTGATGAAATGCTGCGTATGGGCTTTATTGATGATGTTGAATGGATTCTTGAGCAAACACCCGCCAAGCGTCAGATCGCCCTGTTCTCGGCAACCATGCCCACACAGATTAGACGCATTGCTACAAAATATCTCAGTAATCCAGAACAGGTTACAATCAAAACTAAAACTACCACCGTTGATACTATTCGCCAGCGTTTCTGGCCTGTCAGCGGCACACATAAACTTGATGCACTCACTCGAATTCTTGAAGCTGAAGAATTTGATGCCATGATCATTTTTGTACGCACAAAAAACTCAACTGTTGAACTGGCTGAAAAGCTCGAAGCACGCGGTTATGCAGCAGCAGCTATTAATGGTGACATTTTACAGAAGCAACGCGAACGCACAGTTGATAACCTGAAAAAAGGTAAACTGGATATACTAGTCGCAACCGATGTCGCCGCTCGTGGACTTGATGTACCGCGCATTAGCCACGTTGTTAACTACGACGTTCCCCATGACACTGAATCCTATGTGCATCGCATTGGTCGCACCGGTCGTGCTGGTCGTGCTGGTGACGCTATTTTGTTTGTTGCTCCACGCGAAAAACGCATGCTGCAGGCAATTGAAAGAGCCACCAAGCAGAAGATTACAATTATGGAGTTGCCTTCGACTGAAATGATCAATGACAAGCGTATCGAAAGTTTCAAACAACGCATCACCGATACGCTGGCCAATGAAGAACTCGGTCTGTTCCCTGAAATGATCGAACAATATCAGCAGGAACATAATATTCCAGCGCTGGAAATTGCGGCTGCCCTGGCAAAACTTTTACAGGGTGATACTCCCCTGCTGCTGCAGAATAAACCTCAAAGAAAATCCAGTGACAACTGGGTTAGTGATGACAGTAAGTCTGGAAGAAGACCTGCACGTAATAAACAAGATCGCAAACCACGTGACCGCGCTGCAAGAAAAGATGCGCCTGTAGAAGAAGGTATGGACAGATACCGCATTGAAGTTGGATATGATCATGATGTAATGCCTGGCAATATTGTTGGCGCAATTGCCAATGAAGCAGAAATAGAAAGTAAATATATCGGCCGCATTAATATTCACGATCAATACAGCCTGGTTGACCTACCCGAAGGCATGCCTAAAGAAATGCTAAACGACCTGAAAAAGGTTTGGGTATCAGGTCAGCAATTAAAAATTTCTCTTTTTGATAAAGATAAGGAATCATGGAAAGACAAAGGAAAATCTGACAAGCGCAGTTCTGTAAAATCAAAAGGAAAATCTAAGGACAAATCCAGATCTAAGAAACCACCAAAGAAAAAAGCACGCAAAAATAAAGACAAGGGAAAAAGAAAACCATAATCAAAGATGGCTATAATAACTGCCAACTTTTTCTAGTACTCTTCTACTATGTAATCGCGTGGAATGGCAGTTAAATCATAAACACTGCCACCTTCAACTTTAGCAAATGCTTCTGCACTTTCTTTTGTAGAAAAAGGAATTGCTTCAGGCGCGCCCATGCCACCTATTTTTTTACTGCCAATAACATACCATGCTTTGTTTGCATCTATCCAGTTGTCGACACCTGGATTATCCCAGTCGGCATTACTCATATCATTAACATATACAGCAATAATGTTTCTTGGTTCTTCAGGCGATAAAGTAAAAGCAATCACATCACGGACTGAAGTAAACCAAAACGGCTCCTTCTTATCACTTAGAAAAACCTGTCCCTTAGGCCCACTATGATGCATAACTATCATCAGGCAATAATAGCCGCTGGCATCGCGCGTTAATGTTTTTGCTGGAGGCATTTCCGCAACTTTAGCTGGCTCACATGCGAGCAATAAAAAAACCATCAGCAAAGCACCAAGTGTTTGTATCAAATTGTTTGTTTTCATTTTTATTTTAATTAAATTAATTTGTTAAAGTTCTCGTCGCTGAAACACCAGTAATGTTGTTGCCAATGGCACGGCTACCCATAACAACATGACACTAATTAACAGCATACCACTCAGACCAGAGCCACTGGCAACCCCTGCAATACCTGCCGCCTGGCTAACACCATCGAATAAACTTAAATTTAGAATACGGTAAGTATCGGTGGGACTGATCAACATTAGCGTTGAAAAGAGTTGCTGACTAATTATCTGGCTTTCATCCAGTAACAAAACACCAAATAAAACCAGGTCATAAAGCACTACAAAAACTAGCCATAAACCAATCGCTGTGCCGGCTGCAGTTGCCCTCTCCTTCACCAGCACACTCACCAGGTAACCTAATGCAATAAACACAGCACCTAACAACAAAGAACTGACCATCATTGAAACATAAGCTTGCCAGCCATCAAAACTACCGCCCGTTAATAAAGTCATGATAATAATGGCACCACCATAACCAGCAAGAATTGCAATAGACAGTATCAATACATGCCCTAAAAACTTACCTATGATGACCTGCCAACGTGTCACAGGATAGGTAAGCAATAACATCATAGTACCGCGTTCAAACTCACCCACCAGGGCATCGAACGATAACATCAATGCAATTAATGGAATTAAATATACGCTCAGGCTGGCCAGGCTAATTACACTAATATCCAATGTGCTGGCCTGCACTGCACCTGTTGGAGCAGAGCCCAATAATGATAAAGCAACAGCTAAAGTTCCAAGAACAATAATCGCAGCGGCAATCCAGCGGTTACGCAAACCATCGCGAAGTTCCTTGAGTGCCAAATTCCACAACATATTCATGACTGTCCACCGCTCATAAAGTAACTATAAACTTCATCAAGCCTTGGTGGCGTTATTTGCAAATCCTGTACTGCATCACCCAGATCAGTAAGACGTCGAATCAGTGACATTTTCTCATCACTGCTACAGATCAGACAAACACTTTGCTCATTCACATGGACAACATTGACTTCAGAACCCAATCGCTCAGCTATTTTTGATGCTTCACCTGATGCTACAGCAATCCGGATCTGTATGGGCAGGGCAACTTGCTGGTAGAGCTCATCGAGCGTGCCGTTGGCGACAATCACACCGGCTTTCATAATAATAAAACGATCGGCTCTGGCCTCAACTTCATTTAAGGCATGTGATGAAATTATTGAGGTTGCACCTTGCTTATGCAAACCATCAATCAATTCATAAAAATGGTGACGTAAAAGGGGATCAAGACCAGTAGTAGGTTCATCAAGAAAAAGTAGTTGTGGATCGCCCAACATAGCCTGGGCCAAACCCAATCGTTGGCGCATGCCTTTTGAATAAGTTCCCACACGTCGCCTTGAGGCATCGGCAAGATCAACCAGCTCTAGCAAATTTTCACAATCAAGATTACTTACACCCTTGAGACGAGCATAGAACTGAAGAACTTCAAGACCTGTCATTGCCTCATAAAAGGCCACGCTTTCAGGTAAATATCCCAGGGTTTTATGCTGTGCTGCAGCTGCATTAAAAGCAGGATTTCCACCTAATACTTCGACTGTGCCAGATGTTGGCCTGGTCAATCCCAACATCAACTTCATTAGCGTAGTCTTGCCAGCGCCATTATGACCAACAAGCACAACACACTCGCCCGAGTTCACATTGAAATTAACATCACGCACCACAGTTTCACTGGCGTAGCATTTATTCACTGCCTGCAATGAGATGACTTGTTCGTTTACTGTATTCAACTTAACCTTCCGAGAAATTTATCTCACCATTCACGTTAATCGCTGGTGGTGACATCAGGGGTGCGCTATCTGTCACACCACCGGGATGGATACTGGGAAATTCAGATTGCGCCCATTTTAATATTTGTACCGCAGGACTATTTAATAATAACTTGGCTAATGGATGACGCCAGACAATCTGATCAACCAGGCCATTTGGCTTGTACAATTGATCTGCTATTCCATTACCATCAATATCAAATGTTGTATTATCACTCCAATAATTACCTACGCCATTCTCTGACCATTCAATATAACGTGTACCGACGTATTTTACCTGATTACGGTTGTTGATAAATGCATTGGAGAAAATGATATTTTTCTCTGAACCCGCCGTAAAATGAATTCCAATCTCACATTCCTCAAATGAATTATGATTCAACTGGTTAAAATTTGAATTATAAATAAAGACACACTTCTCAGCACCACCACTAACACGGTTGCTTTCAATGACCGAATTATTAGCGAAGTTAAAAAACAATCCTCGCTCATGATCTCCTTCAGAAATATTTCCTTTCACTTTTAGATGATGAGAAAACATCAGGGCATAACCGACGTGGTTATTAATAGAAATATTATCGCTTATTTCGCTGTTATTGGTGTACATATAGTGAATAGCAAAACGTAAGTCGCGCATACGATTACCGCGAAATATATTGTTCTTACTAACATTTACAAAGATACCATCTCGTCCATAACGAATATCATTATTTTCAACAATAGAGCCTGGTGTATTCCATAAGTAAATGCCATTGCCGCGATCATTCATTCGATGAATTTGACTACCAACAATAATATTATTGCTAACAATAACTGACTCAGCTCCCTTTAAATATATACCTATCAGGTTATTTTCAAAATGATTTGATTCTATATGTGCTCTATCACCTTCCTGGGTGATGAATATTCCGCTGCTCTCTTTTTCAAGAACATTACCGGAATTTTGAATTTTTAGCCCGCTGATTAAGACATCAGGTGCTGATATGGTAATAACATGATCGGTGCCTTCACCATCAATGATACTGGAACCCTCGCCCAGTATTGTAAGGCTACGATTAATATTGACTGAACCCGAGTAAGTGCCGGAATCAAGAATTAACCTGTCACCAGAGTTTGCAGATTCAATGGCTATTTGAAGGGCTCCATTACCAGGCGCCACTAAAATATCTTTAGCCTGTGCGATGACCGATAAAAAAATCGAGCAAAGCAAAAATCCGCCAGCCAGCACATGGCTGACTGACGGATTTATTTTATGTCGCTTAAACTGCAAAGAAAAACTATGCAGGTTCAACGAACATACGACCACGCATTTCCATGTGCAGCGCATGACAGAACCACTGACAGTAGAACCAGTGCACACCTACACGATCGGCAGTGAAAGTAACCGATGATGTAGCCTGTGGACCAATCTCCATGGCGACACCATAATTACCCATGGTAAAGCCATGTGCCAGGTCATCAATGGCATCATTGTTACTGACAATAACAGTCACTTCATCACCCTGCTTCACTGTGAATTTCTCCATACTGAAGTTAGGTGCAACCGATGTCATATAGACACGTACTTTTTTACCATCACGAATGATTTTAGAGTCTTCTGTCAGCTTAATGCCATCTTTTTTGGCCTGCTTACTAACATCAGCCCACATTGGATCACCCTTCTTCCATATGGAATTAGGATTAACCACATCGGCACGAACGATGATACAGTCATGAGGCTCAGCATAAGTTGGGCCATCATGTACTATCTTCATATTTTTACCAGCGATATCGATCAACTGCTCATTCTCTGGTTTCATTGGACCTACATTGATGTAACGATCCTTGGAGAACTTATTGAGTGAGACTAGCCATTGACCATCAGCATCCTTGGTTTCACCCATGGATGTATGGTTATGTCCTGGCTGATATTGAACATCAATTTTTTCTAAAATTGGGTTCACTTTTTTACCGCTATAGGCATCAATTGCTTTCTGCATATTCCACTTAACAGCCTGACTGTCCAGGAACAAGGTGGTGTAACAATTGCCCTTGCCGTCAAATGCTGTATGCAGTGGACCTAAGCCCAATTCTGGCTCAGCCACAATGGTATCTTTTGGTGTGATTTTATCCTTAAACAGATCGGGTAAACGTCTAACATCGATTACAGTTACTGTAGGTGATAATTTACCGTTGAAGACCACGTGCTTACCATCAGGCGCAGTATTACAACCATGAGGACTATTAGGTACAGGAATATAACGCGTATATTTAGAACCCTTACGACCATCAATAACGGGTACGCCATTGATCTTCTTGAAATCACCTTTCTTAACGGCATTTTCAATCGCTTTAATATCGTAAACTACAGCCCAGTCACGCTCATTGCCCATCATACCAGCAAGGTTTGTAGCTTCTTCACTGTTGTAACAAGTAGAGAAAGCATACAGACCCTGGTAATCTGCATCACAGTTATCCAGGTTACCATCTACCATTACCTGCCATGATACTTCCATTTTGTCACCATCAATGGCACTGAAGATAGCGTGGTATTTTTCTGGCTCATCCAGAATTTTACCGTCATTAGGGATAGGCACACGATGCTCACCATTGGCAAAGACATAACCAGTGCGTGGGTATTTTTGTGGACGCAAACCGTGAATATCACAGGCATTTGGGATTTCGATGATCTTGTCACACTTCATCACATCACAACGTACACGAGCAACACGTGTATTAGCCTTATCATTCATGAATAAGTAACGACCGTCATAAGTACCGTCAGTGAATGACATATGAGGATGATGTAAATCACCATTCAACCAAACGCCACCACGATTACCTGAATCCAGGAATTTTTTAGTTTCTGGTAACAGGCCTTCACGCAGAATCTTACGGCTCTCATTTGTCTGTCCCCAACCAGAAGCACTACAACGATTGAATACAGGCACACGCATCAATTCACGCATTGAAGGAAGACCCATAATACGCAATTCACCTGCCTGACCACTACTCCAGAAACCATAGTACTCGTCCAGGTCACCAGGACCTACATGAGCTCTATTTTTTGCTTTTGCGATTGCCGCTTTTGGTGTCATACCTGCAAAGCCAGCCAGACCAGCAACACCTGCTAGTGCAGTTAGCTTGGCAGAACCACCGAGTAGCTGACGTCGGGTAAAACCTTTATTTTCAATTGTATCGTTTTTATTTCCCATAATTTCACTCCTCATTATTGTGCCTGCTCTCGCAGGCGGATTATTTAACCCTTAATCCAAACAGGGGTTAGTTACTAATTTTTTACTTCTTCTTTTTCCTGCTCCAACTTAACTGCTATTGGTACTTCTTTATCACCTCTTACTGCCGCAGCACGAGCAGCCTGGCGTTCTTTCTTTAAACACTTCTGAACAAGAACTGGACATTCCTGCTCATCTGAATAAACCACCTGACAATGCAGGCAGTAAAGACATTCATTTACATTGATATTACCTTCAGGGTGTATTGCCTGAACCATACACTCATTACCGCAACGCTGACAGGGAGTACCACATTCTTTATAACGTTTTAACCAGGAAAACATACGCATTTTTCCTGGAATCGCCAGTGCAGCACCCATTGGACATAAGTAGCGACAATAAAAACGTTCTATGAATAATCCGGGGATCAATACAGCCAGTGCAAAAATTACATAAGGCCATTCACGAACAAATTTCAAAATAATAGCAGTTTTAAAAGGTTCTACTTCTGCCAAATGTTCTGCCCAGTCTAGTGAGTGCAGTGAAAAACCAAACAGGACAAGGAAGATTAAATATTTGAAGGTCCAGACACGTTCATGAACAAACCACGGTACAACAACCTGTTTAATCTTAAATATTTTTGCTACTCGACTAAGTAATTCCTGTAACGCACCAAAAGGACATAACCAGCCACAATATGCACCACGCCCCCAAAATAATAAGGAAGCGGCCACTGAACCCCAGAGAATGAAAATCAGTGGTTCCATTAAGAAGTATTCCCAGGAGAAACCCGTGGCCAGCGCATTAAACATAGCCAGGATATTGACCACCGATAATTGCGCATTGAAGTACCAGCCAATGACCACCAGTGTGAAGACAAGAAAACCAATACGCACACGATCAGCCAAAACTGGGCGTTTAACTAACCAGTCCTGGAAGAAGAAGATTAGCGTCAGAACACCCAATGCCAGCGCCAGAATGATGATCTCAAAAACCTTAAGCTCCCACATTTTTTTCCATATGGGTGTTGGCCCCTGCGGGGTTTTAGGAGCTTCTGCTTTAGTAAAACTAAGGTATTTATCTGGAGTACTGTAGTTCAGGTCAAAGGTTAAAAATACTTTTTTAATTGGCCCAATATTTCTGCCTACCAACAACTCCAGTTTCCATGGAGCAGCAGCATCAAACTTCAGGTTAGCAGGCGTTCTAAATAAATCGACATCTTTAGTTTCTGGTGCACCTTCAGCTGCTATGCGACGAAGACGTTTGTGATAAGCATCATTAAAACGAATGGAAGTATCACCCTGTATCACCTGGAAACGATCAAAAATTCCACCACGCACATAACCAGATCCTTTAAATGAAAAGCGACCACCACCTGCCAACAGGATTGCCTGTTCACCGGGCTCTAACTTTTTCATCAAGTTTTGATATTCATACTTACCCAATAAACTCTTGCCAATACTGGGAACCGAAACCACCGCTGCATAAAGCTCAACAAACACCTCATCAGCTTTTCCTTCCTCAGGAAAATCAATCGCCAACTGGTTGCCGGTCTCTTCATAAGCCTTGTTGATTTGGGCCAGTGATATTTTCAGGCTCCGCACAGCGCCCTCTTCAACCAGAGTCTGCCAGTCTTGAACAATATCAATTTCTTTATTAACGCTAGCAACAGGACCTGATTTTTTAACCTTGGGTGCCAAACCTGCCAAACCATAGTTCCTTGCTACTTTGATTGCAGCCCGTACAATGGTGTCATCCATCACCATGATAGTGACTGTGGCACCCGATACGATATCAACATTTATATCCTGTGTGCCACGAACTAATTTGCCAACATCCAGTCCTTCATAATCTGTTAACACAGCTGTGATACGACTCTCAGGGATACCAATAAGAACAATGGGCTCGAAATGCTCCACCAGTAAAACTTTTTGAATAACACCCTGCATGTTGATAGCAACGAGCTGGTGTATTGGCTTACCAGAATAGCCGGTGGTATTAACGTAATCAGAAGTCAGGAAGACATAACCAATTTGTTCATCCTGTTTAAATGCAGCTGCAACCACAGAGTCGCCTGAAGCTTCACCGAACTTATCAGCTTCTGGAAAAATATCCTGAACGACAATAGTTTCAAGCAATCGTGTTAATTCTGAATCGACTGCAGCAGCACTGACTGTGAAACACTGCATCAGCAGCAGTAAGAAAAGTGAACGAATAATTGAGGACTTATCCATAATATGGCACCTCAACTATATCCATATTGTAAAAAAGTGATCCAAAGCATAGTGAGGATTTCACAACGTATTGGCATTGATTATTCGTAAAAAACAAATCTAAAAACATGTATACAACTCAAATAAAAC
>Ga0224511_10001139_pt1 | contig 15262 bp, 14 predicted proteins | sample SF_May12_sed_USG_2_FD_169988 | JGI IMG/M metagenome (GOLD analysis project Ga0224511, IMG submission 169988) | Sediment microbial communities from San Francisco Bay, California, United States - SF_May12_sed_USGS_8_1 | ecosystem: Environmental > Aquatic > Marine > Sediment | place: USA...
GTTGTCATCTTTCAGGGGGAGGAGCCAGATGAGGAGGAGGAGTTTGACCATGGACGGGAGGATGCCCACATACACGCCCACCGCACGTCAGGTATAGTTTAAATGAACCCACAACTTTAAAGGGGGAGGGAGTCATAAAAAGATTTGCCCTCGTCTAGATGTTTTGTTTGTTTTGCAAGTAAATCCAAAAGTAAAAGAGCTAGAGCGATATATGTAACTGAATGAGCGAATACTTGTCAGACTTGAGGATTCACACCTTTTACTTTGATGTGCCTAAATTTAAGGTCAAGGCCACACTTGGGGTCCATGTTCAATTCTTTGTCCAGCATAAATTTGTAAGGACACATTACTAGTTCTAGCCATTCTGCTAACTGATCATGCTGTTATAACAGTTAGATAGGCGTCATTTTCTTTTCCCTGGTAAGCTTGCCAAACTCAGCATATTGGTTATATACATGTACCTAGTGATATGTGCAAATTGCAGTATGCTTTAAGGTAGTTGACAACTGTCCTACTTGATGGCATAGTAGGGGGTTCACACTGAGTGCAGATCTAGGTGCTGATGGGATTAGAAATTGAATATGATACAGCTGCAGTGCGTTCAGTAAGCATTTGTGTTCGCGAAAGACCATGATCGTTCTGTAACACTTGTGACTGAACGCACTGTTTGCGGCGAACGTTTGCTAACAGTTGCGAATGCACTAGCGAGATAGTAGACGGGTCGTTCCATTTACCTGTTTGCTTGGCGAACTGTGATTGGCTAACATTCGTGTCAAAAACTTACTGAACGCAAGGCAGTGCAGTCCAATAAGTCCGGTGTTTTTGGTTCATATGTACTAGTCTCTGTACTCAGCAGAAAACAGACACTGCTTTTTCACATGACTTAGATGTGGCAGGATTAAACAAATAATGGACATAGAGCAATTTCTAGTTTCAGTTATCACATTGTAAGAAGTAAACCACTGGATTCCCTGGAGCAGGGTTTTCATTACAATGCATCTATGGTAGTCATGCATTATAAAGGTTCAAAGTAATACTGACTCAACTTTGTAATGGTTTTGATAAGGTTGTTTTCTTCATCCCAGTGTTACCGATGACCACCCTGATGGAAAGGGACAATGCCCCTCCTGCAGTAGTCAGACAGAGTGTCCTTATGAGGGTAAGCAGAACTTATGTTTGGGGGGTTTCGTTAGCAAACATTAAAGCTGCTTTATGCAATAATGTCTGAGTGTGGTGATTTTTCAGAAAAATATTTTTTATTTGAAGAAGCACACTTATTATACTAAGAACATCCCAGTTTTGCATGTATCACATACTATTCATTAAGAAATGTTTTTTTACAGTGTGGTCTTAAGAAAAGAAATTAAAGCCATGCATTAATGCACCATTCCGCAAAATTTCAAACTCCGCCCAATGCGGTAGATTTGCTTTGATCTTGTGAAGGCTTGTGAAGGGGTCTTTCTTTTGTGTTTTCTAGGTCAGATTGTCACCTGACAATATAATTCTAATCTATTGGATTAAAATTGACCATGTACTGTTATAAATAATCATGATTGACAGTTGCGAAACGGTCCATTACCATTATATTGCAGATATTTGGCCCAGTCCTGGTGGTGCTGCCATTCAGGACGGCCAAGGAGGCCGTGTCCCTGGCCAACAACTCCATGTACGGCCTGGCGGGCAGCGTCTGGACAGAGAATGTCAGTCTCGCCATGGAGGTCGCTCTCAGTGTCAAGGTTAGAAAAATAAACTTTTTGTTTATACATGCTGTATAAATCTTAGTTTGTTTTAAAAACAAAGAAGTGAATGTGGAATCACGTTGGAGAACACATCTGGTCGAACTCAGAATAATATAATTGTAAAGGTGGTTTTTTGGCCAGTTTAAGAATTTATGGACTGAATTATTACTTCAAACTACAGATATAAGAACCCATTATAAAAATGTGATAACATTTCTCAACAGCTTAATCTAACTTAGAAGCATTAGTGTCTAGTCATAATCTGTGTCTGCTTGTTGACAGGCTGGCACAATGTGGGTGAACTCACACAACATGTTTGATGCAGCAGCCGGCTTTGGAGGCTACAGACAGAGTGGATATGGACGAGATGGCGGCAAGGAGGTGGGAGCCCTTGGATTTTATCAAATTCTCAACTCAAATGAATGTCTTAACAGCTTTTCAGGCCATCTTCAGTACTAAAACATTTAATGATGCTGAATTGCAATCACATAGCAAGGTCTTTAAAGTTTAAATGTTGTAATAAACATACATTCTCATCTCCATGTTCTAATCCCCTGCAGGGCCTGTATGAGTATGTCCGCCCGGCGTGGGAGGCCCGTCCCCGGCCGGCCAATATCGACCTAGACTTGAAGACGTTCGGGGCCACCCTGCCACCAAGGCCCACACTCGATGATGGCACACCCAAGGCACAGATTCCAAAGTAAGACGTGATCACAGCTTGATGATAAATATCCATGGAAATAGACTGTGTCTTTTGATTGTCATTCTTGTGCATCTTACAAAGCTTACTTTTTAACGTTTGTTGAGTCTTAGTTAATTTCTGTAAATCTGTGTCTTGTTCTTTTGCTAGTAAAAACTATTAATACGTTATAATTTATGTTAAATAAACTAAATAGTGGTTTCGAATATGTTAAATCTATAAAGTATAGCAGTTTGAGTCTGTTTTGATAAAAACTTATTATAAAACAGTTTTGAAAATATTCATTGTATGTGACCAGGATAGACATAAGAATTTTCTTATTCTATGTCACCAGGATCGACCGTACCTACAAGCTGTACTACGCTGGTGGCCAGAAGCGGCCGGACGCCCAGTACGCCCGACCAGTGATTAACCCAGACGGGAAGGTGATGGGGCATGTCGCCGAGGGCAACAGGAAGGACCTCAGGAATGCCGTGGAGGCCGCACACAATGCTGCTCCTGGGTAGGTGTAATACTATAGTGTCACATTTCAAATAATGTAATGCTTTTACTCAGTTTTAATGTTGCTATAAAAAAGTTTTAGTCTTGTTTAATTAAATGTGTGAGCTGCTATTGGGTCATTCTTTTAACATTGACTTGTTTAACAACATTGTATAAATCTAGTGTATGAACCTACAATATGAAGTGTGTTCATGTTTTGTTTGTGTCATCATCAAGAGGCTCTTGTGGTGATAATATAGGTATAGTTATTTAGTACTAAGCCAAATGAACAAAACACAAATAGGTTCTGTTTTTACTTTTACTGACGGAACAATATGACAACAACATGTATATAATGACCTAATGAGAGCATAATTTATGTAATTTGTGGATGGTGTGTGATGTCGCACCAAATACTAATTCACAACAGATCTATCGTCTGTTACCTGTATCAACGGTAATGTTCTGCAGCTGGGGAAAGCGTGCGGCCCACAACAGAGCTCAGATCGTCTACTACATGGCTGAGAACTTGGAGATCCGTCGTGACGAGATAGCCGCCCGTCTGGCAGACATGACGGGCCGCAGTCTAGATGACGCCTTACGGGAGGTGGATCTCTCCATCAGTCGACTCTTCCACTGGGGCGCATACTGTGACAAGTTTGGAGGCACTGTTCAGGTATAACTAGTCCTGTGAAATCATTTTCATTTGGTGGACATTTAATTTTGTGTTTTTGTGTGTAGGGCAATCCACAAATTTAAGATCCCAACAATTTTTTTATTCAAATTACAATGTATAATATGTTTACAAAAATCTAATTGGACTTTTCGTTTTGATTTTCTTGTCAATTTAGTTTTAAATTTGTCCATTTTAATGGATTTCTAGTAAATTATGCAAGATTTATAGCATGGTATTAATCAGTCTGCGAATTAGTCTATAAGCCCGACGCCCGAGTCGAGTGAAAGGCCTGTCTGTCGATTAGAATTGTATGCAAGGTAGCCCAACCGGTCGATTTACATTTTGAAGTAAAATTCTACATAAAGAAACAATTTGACATAAAAACTTATTTTGGAGTTATGTGTTCGTACACATGTAAGAAAACACAAGAAAGATAAAAATAAGTGCAAATCAACTCATTTCTAATATCATTTCTATGAATTATGACCACAACAAAAAGTTTGGGCTATTAAAATTTCATTCGGGCTATGGAAAGTTTAATTAAAATAGCCCAAAAAGCTATGGTCAAAAAAAAAATTAACGCGCAGACTGGTATTAATAATTTCATCATGCATGTTACTAGTGCATGTTTAAAACACTAATGCCTGCAAGATGATCTCTGTATTGTAGGAGACGACCCTGTATGGAGCCACAGTAAAGATCCATGAGCCAGTGGGGGTGATCGGTATCGCGTGTCCGGACAACTACCCCCTCCTGGCGTTCGTGTCCCTATTCGCCCCTGCCGTCGTCCGTGGCAACACCATCGTCATCGTGCCCAGCGAGAAATACCCCCTCATGGCCATGGACTTCTACCAGGTGGGTGGGGCATAGTTAACACTTGATTACAAGGACAAGTCATAATGTTTGAGTTATTAACATGACTTGTAAACAATGTTATTGTCATTGTATATAACCAATATTCTCGGTATTACTTTGCTGAAAGATAAAAACATGTTTTAATATAAAAAATTGACAATCATTTGTAAAATAAAGTTATCAGGCTGATGACATTTCTTCATTTTATGCATGCACATCACTGCTTCACAATTATGACATTATCTAAACCATATCTACTAAAATAGAGTGAATTGTAATGTTGAGTGGAACTTCAAACACAAACCCCTATCTCTCCCCAGGTGTTTGACACCTCTGACCTGCCTGGGGGTGTTGTGAACATCATCACAGGAGACCGGGACCACCTCACCAAGTTCCTGGCCGAACACCAGGACGTGCAGGCCATGTGGTACTTCGGTTGTGCCGAGGGCTCTAAGTACGTCGAGTATATCTCGGCGGAAAATGTGAAGAGGACCTGGGTCAACTATGGGTAAGATCTGGATTTGAGTTGGCTAGATGTGGTTGGATTTAATTCAATAAAAAGAACTAATTTTCAGTTCAGATGTTGTTTAGTATATTAATAATGATATTGAAGGTTTGAATAAGGATTTTTGCTGCAAAATTGGCTTCTTTGTAGTTTCAGAATAATGGCATTGAAAATACTATTGTTCTGCAACATTTAAGTCTTGATTAAATATTTGAGATGGGAAATAGATGTAGCATGATAGTTCAATACTACTCGGGACCAAATTTGATAATGAAATTTCAATTTGTACTATTTAGTAAGGCTTTGAAATTTGATTCTATGTCAGTACAAAATCTTAGAGCATGTTACATTTTATAGTCATGTGTGATCATGTTGTCTTAGAGACAGAGTACAATACTAGGAATGGGCAGAATTCCTCCTTTTCTGTTCCAATGTCGTTGGTTATGTAATGCAGTCATTCCACTGCAGGTTTGACCGAGACTGGGAGGACTCGGAGCAGGGCCAGGGGGAGGAGTTCCTGTATCAGGCTGTCCAGGTCAAGAACATCTGGATACCCATGGGCGACATCTTCGCCAACTAACACCTGAACATCTGAATACCCATGGGCGACATCTTCGCCAACTAACACTCGGCTCCAAACACACCCAGGAACTAGGATCATGCATAAGGCCGGGCCAGGCCTTTTAATAGAAAGTGAAGACTAATTTATATCCAACACTGTCAATAATGCGACTGTTTAATTATAAAAACACATAAATCTAGAAGACTGAAGTTTTTACAACTATCAGAAAAAGATGCTCATTGTTACGATGTTATCCGAAGTAATTCATTTTTACTGTTATGTAGTGCTATTGCCATTGTTATAATATACATTGTATTTTATTTAGGCAGCTGTATAAGTGTTGATCTGGGTTTTTAAATGTAGATTGTTACTGACTTGTAACTTGCCAAGTTGTTTAACCATTTGCCAGCTAAAACGATGAAAATAATGAATGCTATGTTAGTCTGTGATTACTATTCATGCCACATGGATCAATGGAGATGGGAAGAAATGTGTATGCAAACAATTGTGGTGATGTAAGAATGTTTTAATGACCAGTTAGGTACATGTATGTGTATATTATTGTATTTGCCATTTCTACTACTCTAGGCCAAAAAAATCTTAAATGTTTAACCTCTACAACCCAGGCTAAGAAAGGTTGGGTAGGTAGGAAGGATATTTTCAGGATTTGTTCATACAGTTTGTGGAGGGGAAAGATTTATTATTTTTATTTTATGCCCTGCCAGAAAGGTAGTGGAGTTGTCCAAAGACGTTGTTTTGTTCTTGTATTATATACCATGTAATCAGGGCACTGTGATGTTGTGGTTGTTTAAACACAAAACTCCTTGTTGTTTTTGTTAAGATTTTTTATTTAATTTATCACTGTATATTGCTGCTGCTAGTATTCAGGTGAAATACAAGCGTAGTGGTTATAAATTGGGATATTTCATGTTTAAATGCTTGATAGGAAAATGCATATCTGTTGTTGTTTTTTTGTTACATACCGGTATCTTCTTAGTTCTTGCTGGCTGTCTCAATTATGCTACTGAAGTTCATTTGAAATAAAATTATACATTGTTAAAGATTAATTGAAATGTTAAATTAATCACCATTATGTTAATACTTTTTGTTAATCGCCTTTTCTGGAGTTAAAACTTTATGTTATATAGCTCTGTGTTCAGCTCCATTTGCTGTGACAATATATAAGATATGCTAGTCAAACTATTTTGTTGCATTTTGATGAAGTATTGGTATTTTTCTGTTCGTCCTAATTAAATGCAAGTCCATTACATTTCAATGTTTGAAATCTGATTCTTTTAGTTTTTATTGAATAGTTTTTGGGATGGTACTTTGGTGGATAGCCATATTTTATTCCATTAACTTTATAAAACTTTTTTTTTATTTTTTAGGATTTTTGGTTTTTGAAAAGTTTATTTCTTTCCTTAGGACTTGGCTTTTATAGACAACAATACAGATTTTTTTAAATATTATTAATACTTGTACTTTTCCATTGTATTATTGTGAAATAAATAAATAAATATGTATCTATTAAAGACTTACTCAATTACTTGAACACCTAAATAACGACTTCTTGAAAATTTAGGTCACATTTTAAAAATGGTGATTAAGATGATTATCAAAGCAAAATCAATTATTTATAAATCTGATGAATTAGTCAATCTTCAATTGCACCTTTATAAACCTCAATATCTAAGGCCTTTATGGTTAGGAGAAAACATGTGCATATCCACTGGATAAATAGCTTTTGAGTGGTGGGCATGAGGTTTCATGTCAGTCTTGTTTTGCTAGTTTCTTGTTGTTGTTTTTATACAGGCTATTTTGTCATGGTGCCTTTAAACTTGACACTGTCTGCTTTGTCTGCAACATTTGTTCTTGAAACATCACTGCAATTTATATTAACATAAATATTTCCATTTTGTGCTGATCATATTGATGTTTTTTTTTTCTTTTTGTAGTTGTCATTGTTTCTCGCCATGATACAATATATCAGCAGTGGAGTTCAGTGTTAATTTGTAGAAATAATAAAATCTATCATCAGTCAAAACACCCATTCTTTTTAAAATTCCAACCATACTTCTATCTTCCTGACAGCATAGCTTGAACCTGTCTCATTTAAAATGGTAATGAAATTAAAAGAACTTAAGATGTTTACCAGTTTATGAGAATTAATGAGGTTCAAGACAGACATAGACTAAACAGTTGTTATTGATTGCTGCGCGTTTAAAAGATTTCTACCGAAAATAATTGAGCTCCATAGATTTTAATTGAAAAAAGAAGAATGAACAATTTGTTTAGTGAAATAAATGGTAAAATTATGTAAATCATCTGAAGGGGATAGGAGTAATTGGTCACAATGAAGGAAAAAGATTTTCTCAATTAGTCAAATTAAATTAAACTTTTTCTCTTTTAAATCAAATTCTTTGTAAAAGCAACACACAAATGAACATAATTCACTTCAATTATGGTGGGTTGCAGGGGACCGTCAACCGCTAATGAAAATTCTTGATTTCCAGACCGTAATAACAGACATATGACTGCACCAACACCGGTTCATAGACTAACTTGTTGATGGTTTTCTACTGTGAATTATATTCTAATTGTTAGATGAAGAACAGATAAAATTAATAAGTTTTCACCAGATTGATGTATTATGTCCACCCTCCCCCAGTTTGAATTCCTTTCACATTTTGTGATGTAGCAAATGAAGCCAGTCTGCTGAAGATATAGATGATACTGCCAGGGTTGCCAGTTGCAATTAATCCAAGACTAAAAATCTGGTACCAAAAGGGCTTTCTTGAGCCAGCAGAATGAAGAATCTGGGTGTTTTCCAGACAAATATAATATTGACCATCGACATCTACATGTATGTCTACTGAATGTAATTTTTCTTTGCTATTCTTTGTCTTTTTAACTTTTTCATTTGTGCGAAGTTGTTTTAAAATTCTTCCGTGTGACACTTGGTCTTATAAATAGAAATATTTGTGCCAAGTTATTCTAAATACATCAATTCATGGCAAAATCTGAGTCTCGGCAAAACATAATCCTCACCAATTTTGATCTTTTAGTCTGATCACACATTTAAAGTATAAACGTGATTCTTCTTTGCAACACCCCTTCTCATCAATGCTACCATTTGTGTCTTGTTATTTTACCATCTATTAATTTATGGTGAAGTAAAGTTAAAACTTACTCTCATCACAATTGACCTTGAACCTATCAGTCTGTCTCATCCAGGTTAACATTTATATTAATAAGTAATATTCAAAATCTGTCAATCCATTAGGAAGTTACAGCCTCAACAAACCAAATTCAGACACACGGATGGACACACTAACACCAAAGCAAAGAAGCGATGGCTATATCAAGCTCACCGCATGCAGGCACGAAAAAATAATAATTAAACAATTACAATCAAAAAATAAAACTATTCCGTTTCAAATTTTATTCATTCAAATATCGGAATGTTAATTTGACAATCTACATATTAAGTCAACACGAAAACACAAGACAGTGACATTAATTAGTCCCTAGTATTTGGTAACTACTAGAAATCAACCGCTCTATTATTATTTAAGGTAGTATATTTGTAATGGATGCACAGATTTGCAGCTAGGTAGAAGTTTAAAAAACTTTATTTTATTTAAGTATATGCCATTTATAGACAATCCACCACACCACTTTTCACAGGTTTTGCTTATTGGATTTTATAAACAAGATTGAACAAATTCATTCTATTCATATTAAAGGGAGGTAATAAGGTGTAAAATTGTTTCCCTTTGATTTAATTTAAGCGATATAACAGTAACTTGCATTTTATAAATTATTTTCTATGGCTGAAAAGTAAAATCATAATATATATCACATTTTAATGAGAAAAATCTTGTTAATATTTTGATAAAAAATACAAATGTGTAACCCTCGAAGTCCATTACAAATATTCTACCTTAACTAAACAAAAACAATGAAGTATTAGGTAATATACTTTTAGCATACACATTGGATAGCTTCCCCAATACAGAAAAAAAAATAAAACCATGTCTTTTAAAACAATTCTTTAGTTTGATTCAGTTGTGACTAGACACTTTTAAAGACTAAGAAAACCATTTTAACATCACCACTGTCCACTTATTAGGACATTGTTGAACAGAAATATGAAACATAAATGTCTTATATTTTGTGTACAATTGTGAAAACAAAAATGGTCTAAAAATACTGCACTTACATTAAAACAAAATTCTTCTTAAATTCTTACCCTGAGAGATATAAATTTGGCATATGGCCATCAAACCTATCTAGATTTAGTTTTAAATATTTTTGGCATTTCTTGATCGAAATATCAATTGTATAAAAATATGTAATAGCAATTCTAAATAGCAAAACAATAAAAAACACTAAAAGGGCACAAAAGCAAACACTTTAATATTGACACAAATCCGAGACGTGCCAAGACCATGAATAATTAGGAAAACTAGTAGGCAAGCTGGCAAGAATTTTACAAACAATGGCACATATACAATAAGTTTAAGCTAAATTAATCAAAGATCTGGTATATATTTTCTGGTCACTTTTCTTTGGTATCTGCTCCTTGGTTAACTAGTATTATGAAATTTGACATTTTCCAAAAAAGTAATAGTAATAAACAATAATTAAACTTCATACATTTGTTTCACATACAAAGCTGATGAGAGTTTGATAACTCTGTCATGCAGTTTGACCAAGTTATGCTCTTTATACAACTTGGTGAATAAGTTTTATAAAATGTGGTATCTCATAATTACAAAATCTGTTACATTTAAACTTCATACACATTCATGTAATACGCCTCAATATCAATAACTAAGTTTGGTACATATATTTCTGACTTGAATTTTGACCAAGTTTTGACTAAAAAACTTCTTGGTTAAGAAAATTAATGAAAAGCGAAATCTCATAAAGCACTTATGCTTGAATGCTAGTACATTTTAACATTACAGCTCAGCAATCAATTCTGAGCATGCCTATCCAGTTGAACAATGTTAATATGCAATTTGATCAAGTTTTGCCCTCGTTTGGTTACGGGGTTTCATAAATTTAGACTTATCATGCACCACCTAGGCTATCACATTTCACCATAAGCATGTTCAATACTTTTACAATACAATTTCTGACATGGTGGCTATATTTAAATGTAGGGTCATGTGACCGCTCTCATTAATGTGTGCAATAAAAGCAGGATTATGACATTATTATTAAATATTGTTAGCAAGTTTTAAATATCTCTCACATGTTTTCCTCACATACTAAACATCGATCCAATTACCCTACTACACTTTCTCATGTCTCTAAAATGTTCTGACATATCCCAGCATGCATGTTTACTGACATATCCCAGCATGCATGTTTACTGACATATCCCAGCATGCATGTTTACTGACATATCCCAGCATGCATGTTTACTGACATATCCCAGCATGCATGTTTACTTTGGATACATGTCTAACATGTTTGACCTCCTCAACGAGTTTCCGCAAGCACGGACAGGGGTAACACTTAATGCCCCTCCACCATTCTTCGAATGGCGGGGGCATAAAAACAGAAATTAAACTTTCATTCATAAGATTCACAAACATAAATAACAATATCAAAAATATCATAATATCTTGATGTTTACATAAAACAAAAATACTTTAAAACAACCAAAGCAAAGCAAACACAAAAATATTTAATATAAGAAAAATACACTAAGACAACAACAATTCTTTTGTTCTGAATTGTAGAGATCTGACTTGGAAGTTGGAAGACATGTTCAACTTCAAATTGTGCCTCCCCTTTCTAACACGTGGCATAATAATACAACTAGAAAAATACTATGGACACTCATAGTAGAGATTTAGAATATTATAACGATATGAAATTCATATATTTGTTTTTAAAAATTGGGGAATAGTAATAGAATGCCGGGTAATTCTGGATCATCCCTCGTAATGCTGAATAGGTAACCGTTGAAGGGTTTCATAAATACATCCATATGGCATGGCACACTTTTAAAATAAGCAAATGAACAAGTAGCCCCTAATTTTCAAAGTTCAGTTGTAAACTACTAAACACAATGAGTATCAACAGGAAATGGCAAGCAGCACACACAAGAAGGAATCTCAAATTAATATCAATAAATACAATAAAACGAGCAAAAATATAATATCATAACTCAAATACTGGGAATAACTCCCTAGCTGCACTTACATACTAAACTCACTAAATTCACCATATTTTATGTTTTAAATTGGTAAAATTCATTTAAAAAAAAGCTGAGACACAGCAGTGAACTAAAGTAAACAGCAAACTGTTACTGTCTTTTCTTTGCCACTATTACCTGACAATAATTTAAAGATGCAATTTCCATCATTCATTTCCACAAAGAATAAAGCACATCTAATAAAAATAATTAGTCATCTAGAGATCTACATCAATCTTGGAAAAACAGTGAAATACGGTAAAAAAATTCAATAAGCATCTAATTTACTAAAACAATATTTTTTGTTGTAAAATGGTAAAGAAAAGCGACAATAATTTCTGTATAAACAAACAATACAGAATGTTCAAAGAATTAACTAGATACTGCAAAATCTGATAAAAATTCCACCGAAATTTAAAATCCACCATTACTGTTAGGTATACAATGACACATGTGTGTATTTAAAACTGAACAAGTATCAAATAAAATTACAATACAAAAGTTTAAAAATGTTGTTCAACATTGCATCCCATGAAAGTTTCTCATTTCACAGAATAATACTGGTCGCACTGAAATTTCTCATTTCAGACTTAGTCTTATAATGCTGGTCCAACTACTGAGACTTCTTGGTAGCACTGCCTTTCTGCACTTGAAGACCATAGGAGGTTCCATGTTTAATCTCGGTGAACCTGATCATCCATTTGCTGAGAAGAACCACTGAAAACATGCCAAATAACATATTAAAGTGCAAGAAAAACAAAACTTTATCCGATCAAACCATTACCAAAAGTTAAAATTCAGTTTTCTGTGGGGAATTTGAAATTTGTTGGATTACCACCAAACCCCATGGGCATTTCATGGAAACAAAATGCCCTGGTCAAGAGGATATTTATAATTCGCGCAGTAAAATCAAACTTGTAAAAATATTTGCTAATGGACAGTTCCACAACTGTCAATCATGATTATTTATACCAGTATATGGTCAACTGTAATCCAATGGATTAGGTTTATATTGTGAGGTGACAATATGACCTAGTAAATACAAAAGAAAGTGTACTTCCTGTATGTAAGAAACGTTATCACACGAACAAAAAAAATCTACAAATGGGGAGTGAGATTGGTGATTTGTGGAACTATGAATTACGCAAACTCTTATGTTTTGATTGAAAAAAAAACTAAAATACTTATCAATCTGTGTACTAAAATTAAAATATTGCGGCAAGTCGGCACTTACAGAGCAGTATGGCTCCCAGCACCACTAGCCTGTGACTGAGTGAGGCTGCAGTGACCAGGAACCAGACATACATCACCAGGGGCAACCCTGTAACCACCACCCAGAACAGGTACCACGCCAGCTCGTATCCTCGGCAACCCAGGGGCTGTATGGGAAGGTTAGGGAACTCTCCAGTGCGGAGGTAGTGATCAAGGTCATTGTCCTACAAAGAATTACAGATATGATGTAACCTGCACATGTTATGTGTGCCAAAAAAGCTTAATTTCTATTATCCATAAAACACATAATCGGTGATATAAGCATAATCATATTTCAGTAAAAAGTCGAATTTTAAATAATATGGTAAGGAAACAATTACAAAAGGACAATACATTGAAAACAGATTTTAAGAAATCAATCAAAACACTGTCAATAAACTTCATCAATATAAAAAAAAAGTTTGCTGCATATGGTTGGCCAATAAGTAAGCAATTAATTCAAGCATAAGTTCATCAATATGTGTTCCGAACAAAGTATAAAGTGTCCAATGACCTTGCGTAGGTATATGTTTCTGAGCCACACTCCACACTCCTCCTCTGACTCCGGCACAGAGTCCAGCGGTATTATCCTGCAAGACAAAACAACACTTAAACAAGCAATAAAAACAATACACATTGAAGTCAAGCACAACAAAACACTACAAGTAAATGAAAACAAACACACAACTAGTCACAGAAAAATAACCATAACAACCAGGCAATATTAAAACACACAATCTGTCAATCTTAACAATAAAACAAACAGCTATGGGAAGTTATCTTCAAAGATGATGAACAGTTCCTTATAAGCAATTTGTAGATGAGCTTCTACCTGACTTTGACCTTGAACTCAAAGGTATGTACATGTTTGTATATATTTAGAGAAAAGAGAATTCAATTTCTCATCCACATGTCATACTAAATAAGCAATATGCAATCGTAAGAAACTGGGCCTTATCTTGATTTCCACAATTTTGGAAAAGAAGCTAACCCCAAGTACAAACAGCGATGATTTAATGATAGTAAATAAAGGTAAAATTTAATAAGTCTGTCACAGACAGTATAAAACACTGGCCCAAAGTGCATTTTGTCAATGGGAAATGTCTAATGGAAACTAATTAAAATTCTAATAAATTAAACAAAATTGTAATCAATAGCGAATGATGGTTTGACAATAAGTATAAAATTAGTGGCAACACCGAAATTTTAAAATGGTGAAAATCACATGCAAAATGAAGATGGAGTTAAATACAGAAGCATATTCATTATCACGCTCCTTCCCTTTAAAGTGCACTAATAAATGATTCAACATTAAAATCTGATTTACCAAATCTAATTTTCTCACAATTTGATTGATGCTGGATGTCGGAGCATTGAATTATTTATTGAATGTAAAGTTCACCATATTATTCGCATGTTAAATATCTCCTTAATAAATCAGAGTGGAGTTCTCATTTCTGCTCAATATCTTGAATCAGAATCACTGGATACCTAGCAATGACGGCAAATTGCATGGGCTTTCCACAGATCACATCATGGAATGTTGGCTCTGGTTTGCCGGCAGGGAATCCAACGGTAGCATCCACGATCCACAGGACTGGAATACACAAAGTTGTTTTAATCATTCCGGCAAACACTAAAGAAGCCATAACGGTTAATGAGATCTAATGTTTTGCCAGAAATACTAATTTTCTTCAGCAATTAAACTCATAAACCCTAATATTGAATCCAAATGCTTGAAATTTCAGCACATTATTTGTCTTCAAACTTGATGGGGGATGTTAATAAAGCCAAAAACTCCAACTTAATGTATTTTTTAAGCTGACATGAAGCAAATTTAACACATTCAATTTAATTTCTAACATTATAGCTTTCATTCGTTTATTCAGTAATGCTAATCAATGAAATGATTGTCTGTGTGTGTCACAGTCCTGTTTTATGCCATTAAATACAACCAATGTTTTTTCTCAGTATCTAAATATCAGTATCTAATAGAACTTCAATAAACTGTAACCCTCCCGATATTAAGATACTCAGAAAAAGCCTAAAAGAAGTCTAAAATGTCTTAAATGTAGAATTGTTTCATATTTGTACTATAATTTAAAATCTGTATTGTATATTGTCAATGAAACAAAAAAACTACATTTTGCACACTTTTAATAACTATTGCTTCTAAAAACATTGTATTTAACTAAATTATGTTTTATCTGCAATAGTAGTTAAAAAGAGTATGGACATATTTATCTTGTTTAATTTTCCACACCATTAAGCAATAATATA
>Ga0224511_10001140_pt1 | contig 15260 bp, 9 predicted proteins | sample SF_May12_sed_USG_2_FD_169988 | JGI IMG/M metagenome (GOLD analysis project Ga0224511, IMG submission 169988) | Sediment microbial communities from San Francisco Bay, California, United States - SF_May12_sed_USGS_8_1 | ecosystem: Environmental > Aquatic > Marine > Sediment | place: USA...
CATCTGGTACCATTTTTATAACGTCTTTGGTATGACGCGGTCGGGGATCGAACCCACGACCTCCCGCTCACGGGGCGAACGCTCTAACCACTGAGCCACCGCTGCGGTTCAAAAATATTATATTATATTTTTTAAATATTATATATGTCACTTGAATAAAACGTAGTTAAATAAATGTCAACCCTTTTATATTGGTGATATTGACAGTAAACACGTTAACGGAAACAGAGACAATTGAATCAGGTTAATGTGTACATGTAGCCACTAAGGCAAGCACTGTGGTGATATAATATTAACTTATAACAGTACTTGTAAAGAAACTTAATTATGTACGTTTTACTGTTCTCAGCAAGAATATACTTCTACGATTAAGGGGTAACTTAAAGCATTGCTAATATCAATACAAATAATCCGTTTGGAATACCGTTGGCATACAACGGTCATTAATGTCCAGTTTATGTTATAAAAGTTGTTCAAACAGCTTCTGTCTGTCATATACGTACAAAACAGACAAAACTCTTTTTTAGCCAAAACTTTCATATTTGGTTTTTAAAATAATTAACTATGTTATTTGCATGCCTTGTTTTTTAACACGGTTCAAGGGGTTACAATTTTACATTTTATTATGTAGAATGTTTTAACAACGCCTTCTTAACTGCTTTGGTGAAGTTTATAAGATTTGACGGTGAACCCTTTGGACCTAGGTGTACTTTAACGAAAATAAATATGTTTGGTTAAATAACTAGGTCAATGAGGCTCATGTGAGCGGTCTATCGATTTTAACGCCGTCGTGTTTACTAAAATACAAGGCGTGTCAGTAAAATTGGATGTAAAATAACGTAAGTAACTATATTGTCCTCAAGCGCTTTCGATCCCATGGAAGTTTGTCACTAAAGCACTCAAATGTTTCTAGAAACATTGCAAAGTTCTAAACAAAATTTCATTTCAAATGATGAGTGAGTTTTGATTACATAACTTCCGTTGTTTAGACCAAAATAATAAATACGCAATAATAACAAAAGAAAACAGCAAACATAAAAATCACGTCAGAGCCGGGAACCAAATCCGGGACCATGAGCGCCCCCATCCTCTGCGTAACCTCCAGACCATCGAGCCTACTCAATGTATCGATTGAGTGCAAGCTATTAATTTGTGTGAACGTTATGTGTCAACGTTTTGTGTATGAAACATGATATACAAAGCCTGTTGGTTTTAATAAAAAGAATAGTGTTAAACGCAATATTATATTACGGTCAGATTAAAAAGTGGGACAAGTTCGTGACCGTTAGTCACCAACCTTTCCCAAGTTTTTTATTGAATATAATATGTTTAAAAAAAGAAATTGGTATTTAACAACAAACCTTAGTGTTTATCTTGTTTGCTAAAAGGACATTAACATAACATAAAAAATAGCGTATAATTATTTGCTTAAGTATAAGGTAACATATTTAGATGCACGTAATATATTGAATGAAAGGTTCGTTAGCGTTGGCCACGAACCTTTCCAGCAGTATAACGTTTATCTAAATATGTTACCTTATACGTACAAGCAACAGTTTATTCCTTATATCAGACAAGGCTTGTCGAAGGCAGAAATCATGCGAGAAAACCGCAAGAGGATGAAACAAAATCCAAGAAAAAATGTGTTTAAATTAACCGTCGATTCAAAGAAGCAACTACTTTGATGTTAACAATATTTTTAAAAATGTTTTCAGTGATGGTCTTGGACTGTAAAGACACAGTTTTAACAATTTGTAAAAGTTGTATTTTTCTTCATTTTTTGACAGGGATGTAAACTCTTATTGAGAACCGCCCAACAATGTACCCATACTTGTTCAATATCTGAATATAAACATTCGAACCACATTGCTACATGTATAGCAACATGTAGCGTGCGTGCTGGTGTGTGTTTTACCTACTGAATGTTATAAGCAATACAATACAATACACAAATTGTTTTTAATTTATTTCATACCACGCCACACAAAAATTAAACAAACATATGAGCGAAATAATGAGAATGAGACGAGAAAGAAACACAATGTGTAATGCTTATTTAACTAGGTCCACGTTTTGTCCATTATTTTGGTCAGTTCTTGTCTGCCAATTCACACAATTTGTGTGCTTTATAAATTAACAAAATTATTTAACATGTCTTTTTTGTTGGTTTTCTCTACCCTGTTGCCGACCCAAATAACATGTCGGTATTTACAGAACGTGACAAATGACCCAGAATAATTCCAAATAAAAATAATTTGTTACGTTTCTGACGGCCTTGACGTTGGCCAAAGAAATCTGAAGACAATGTCACATTAATAACAACGCTTGTAAAACTAGATGTTTTTGAGAAAAACGCATGTCTCCCCCCGCGCATTCCTCCGTGCGCGCTGTTGAAGGAAGGCAAAGAACGAGATATGACCGTTTTGAAACGGAAGCGTTTATTAGGGTAAGACGAACATGCACATATATATATGAACATCAATAAGGGCTATCATCCTATTAAGTTTGAAGCCTCTGGGTCAAAGGGTACTTGCGTTATTGAGCGGAAACGGATTTCACTCTTCGGGTCACTGTGACCTTGACCTTTGACCTACTGACCTCAAAATCAATAGGGTTTTTTTACTCAATAAGGGCTTCCACCCTATGAAGTTTGAAGGCTCTGGCCCAAAGGGTACTCAAGTTATTGAGCAGAAGCAGTTTTCATTCTTTGGGTCATTGTGACCTTGACCTTTGACCTACTGACCCCAAAATCAATAGGATTCTTTTACTCAAAAAGGGCTACCAACCTATGAAGTTTAAAGGCTCTGGCCCAAAGGGTACTCAAGTTATTGAGCTGAAACGGTTTTCACTCTTCGGGTCACTGTGACGTTGACCTTTGACCTACTGACCCCAAAATCAATGAAGTCTTTTACTCAAAAAGGGCTACCACCCTATGAAGCTTGAAGGCTCTGGGTCAAAGGATACTCGAGTTATTGGGCGGAAAAGGTTTTCCTTCTTCGGGTCACTGTGACCTTGACCTTTAACCTACTGACCCCAAAATCATTTCGTTTCTTAATTTCAATAAGAGCTATCACCCTTTAAAGATCGAAGGCTCTAGCTCAAATGGTACTCGAGTTATTGAGCGGAAACGTTTTTCATTCTTTGGGTCACTGTGACCTTGACCTTTGATCTACTGACCCCAAAATCAATAGGGGTCTTTAACTCAATAAGGGCTACCACCGCGTGAAGATTGAAGGCTCTGGGTCAAAGGGTACGCGAGTTATTGAGCGGAAAAGGTTTTCACTCTTTGGGTCACTGTGACCTTGACCTTTGACCTACTGACCCCAAAATCAATAGGGATCTTTTACATTATTAGGGCTACCACCGCATGAAGCTTGAAGGCTCTGGGTCAAAGTGTACTCGAGTTATTGAGCGGAAACGGTTTTCATTCTTTGGGTCACTGTGACCTTGACCTTTGACCTACTGATCTCAAATTCAAAAAAAGTTTTTTACTCAATAAGGGCTACCATCCTTTGAAGTTTGACGGCTCTGGCTCAAAGGGTACTTAAGTTATTGAGCGGAAACTGTTTTCACTCTTCGGGTCACTGTGACCTTGACCTTTGACCTACTGACCCCAAAATCAATAGGGGTCTTCTACTCAATAAGGGATACCACCCTATGAAGTTTGAAGGCTCTGGGTTTAAGGGTACTCGAGTTATTGAGCGGAAACGAAGTGTGACAGACGGACAGACGGATGGAAAATTATCACAGATGGACATTTGTTGGGTATTTTAGTACCCAACAAGTGCCCATCGGTTTGCCCAGACGGACAGACAGACAGACGGACAGACGGACAAGGCAAAAACAATATGTCTCCCCCAGAGGTGGGGAGACATAAATAAAAAAGTATTACACGCTGCGAATATTTTTTTAATAGGGTTATTAAAGAAGTGGACTTTTAAAGTGTTAAAGCGGGAATAACCGCAATTGAATTTATTTACACAACATTAAAGTTACATGCATAAGTTTGAATCCCATTTATACATTTACCTTCGCCGCAGTGACCTTTGCCGTTTGCATGCCATGATTCATGATTATGATTCGGTATGCCAATGAGTTTTAAATCCTTTCATGGGCGATTAAGTTTTAGAGCGGATACGACAACATACGCTGTGTGCATGCTACATAAAAGCTACGTAAGTCCCAACCCTATTTGTGACCTTAAACTTGGCCTGAGTGACCTTTGCCCCTGAGCATGGCACATCGTGTTGTTGTTGTATTTTTTATGCCAAGTAATTTTAAAATCTTTAATGCGTGATTACGTTTAAGAGCGGACACAATCACTAATTTCTATTGTATATAACACGAAATTGCGTACGTTTGAACCTATATGTGACCTTGACCTGGCTTAAACGATTTGAGTTTAATTATGACACATTGTCTTATGCTGGTAAATAAATCTCTTAAGTATTTTCTAAATCTATTAAACTAAATCCTAGTAACAGACCGGACATATAAAAATATGGAAACCGGAAAGGCAGGCAGGCGAACTTACTGACGGACGGACGGACGGGCTGATGTTTATATGCCCACCTTTGGGGGACAAAAAATCCGAAAGGAAGTAAAACATGACTTTTGAATGTAGCAAAAATAATGTAAAAATATATTGAAATGCGCAGAATGAACAACATATACTTATGATACAAATAACACAGAACAAATGATTAAAACATTTTAACTGTTTTAAAGGAACGTATCGGCGTAAACCTGACGTTTATGTATTATACTACTATAGTGTAAACAAGTCACCCTGTGCCACACTCGTGATATTCATTGATTGACATTCCTTTATTATATGTCAGCATCACATATCGCCATTGTTGTGTTTGATTGTATTAATGGCAAAGGTAAAGATGTTCAAAAGTGGTTTGCTAAAATCATGTTTATATGAATTCATATGCCATTCTCCACAATTCTATGTATTGATTTTCATTTCTATTTCTATATATAGTAAATAAATAAATAAATGCATGCACGGTTATTATTATAAAACATTTCATGACGTTATGTTTGATTTCAAAAGTTTTTCAAATGTATTAACAAAACACTCATTCAACGACATGTGTTCTTCGCATTGAAAGTATGTGTTGTTTATACATGTACATATCATTTATATTATTGGGCATCCCAACACCTCCATCCTCACATACGGTAACACCTCCCAGGCGAGCGGAAACAGTCGCAGACAGCGGGCCACTTGTGGTGTTGGCAAGCGATTCTCGACGATGGTTTGTTGGTCGGTGTTTGCAGCAAATGTCTTTAAATAAGTATAATTTAAATAAAACCAATCGTTGTTTGAACGAATGTGTATTTATCAAGGTGTCAAGAAATCATCTAAATGTTCATTAAGCATGTACACAGATCTGACAACTTGTACATGTACATGTAAGCACTAGTACATGCATGATGAAGCAAGGAAGAATATAGAGGATTATTTAAACGATTGCGAATTACTACGATTGTTCCAAGCAAAGTACCGATATTGTATATAATTTGGGTTTTTAATTTGAATCTTTGAATTTGTGGTCAAACAACAGTTTAACAACAGTACAAATACTAAATATTAACGTTGTTTATCAAATTTTATGAATTGCATTGTTTTGTTTCATGTGTAAACTAATTCATAACATAACTGGACAGTAATAATTACCAAGTTTGAGCCCGAAGCATCAACCAACGGGCGAAAGGTTGCACAATCGTAGCTCAGTTCTAGTCGAAACTCCGTGATCCATCGAATATATGCGCTTGAAGCAGTGCCACGGGTTTGAACAGCAAGGATGACACTGAGATCCAGGAACTGAAACTGTGAAGTAAAAGGACTGAAGTTTGTATATTGAAACATGCGTACATTTCATATTATTACCATAAAATACAAATGTATGTTATGTTTACTACTACTACTACTACTACTACTACTACTACTACTACTACTACTACTACTACTACTACTACTACTACTACTACTACTACTACCACTACGTCTACGTCTACGTCTGATTCTACTACGTCTACTTCTACTACTTGTTCACAAGTAACAAACAACCGACCAACCCTTAACTTTTTCTTTCATTCAAGCTCGAAAAAGTTTGGTACGATATATTTTTTAAATATGCAATAAAATCTTCAAGAACTTTGTTTTTGAAGCATTATTGTAACAATTCTTTAAAAAACTTGATAGTTTAACTTTAACTTTAAAACTATTATATGTTGTATTAATTGGATAAAAGTAAATTTTGAAAATAGATATATGTGTCAATTATTTGATTTTGAAACATTGGACATTCAATCGTTGTTTTTTGGGGGTTTTTTTGCTTTTGCTAGCAGGTGTTTGCGTTGGAGAGCTGGTTCTTTTCTGGAACAGAGCTGTTTGCTATACAATAATATCACATCAGACCTAGAAGCGTTTGATTTAGAAACAGAAATTGCACAGTATTATTTAAAACAGCACTCTATTTACTAAGTTACTATCGACTACTATTTCCTCTGATATTCAGTCAACTTTATGATGGTCTTACAATCCATGATTGTGCCATGCAATTGAATACTTGAATAGTCAGAGCAAGCATGTTGTGCATGTTCAAAATAAACGCCACTGCATGTCATTCTATGCGATGGTACAGCGCGTAAATAGCGCGCAGACAGCGTTGCTGGCGACTGCACAGCGCGCACTCCAATATGTTTTGACCCTGTTGGAACACTGATAAGACGCCACTATGATGTCACAGAGCTTTATTACATATATTACTTAAAGAATGTTACACGTACAGAATACTTTAATCATGCATCTAGCAAGAATACAATTAATATCAAACTACACATTTAACACAAAATACATCAAACTATACAAATAACACTGTTCACCCAACATCAGTAAAAAACCGGACCTACTTTCGTTATTTTTAAAAATGTCACCCAAACCAGATTTGTTTTATTTGGTCGAAGTATTATACTGTAGTAACGAGTAAACAAACCTGTATGTACATTCTTGGTTCCAGTGCAGTGTACTCTGCAGAAGAACACAGCCAAGCCCCTATGCCGGCAATATTGTTGATACGTGCATAACGTGGTACTGTATTTGAGTCGAACTCGCTAGATGCCGTGATTTGTGCATCAGGAATGGGATTGTTCCCACTGACCAACGCCTCCTCCACAACACAGGACGGTTCTGTTAACATAAAAGGTAAATATAATAAATACAAACTTATGGATATCTACTGTATAAATACAATACCATTGAAGCTGTAATCACAGTAACATCTGATACATATGATCAATATGCATTAACTCATACAGCAATTATATCTAATAAATGCGTTTTGTGTCTTTGATTTGTCAACTAGATCTTTAAAATATAAATTAATAAAATATTTGAGTAAATATATTAACCAAACAATTTTTTAACAAATAAACAAGATTCAAACCATGGTAATAATTGCACTGTTATTTTGCTTAGTTTACATACATTTTATGGTATAAATCGTACTCTACATTCAATGAGTTAACATATATACATACAATCCATAAATTTTAACGCTAGCGTTATACATGTTTGAGTTTCACAATTAATCATTGTTACAGTTTATTTTTAATGTACATGGGAGTCTGTACTATGCACCGGTCGGCTAAAAAACACTGACTGGGCCCCGTACGACACACCGCTGGGTATCGGCCAACGTTTCAAATACAGACGCTGGCCGACACCCGTACGCTTTGTGACCACGCAATAATACAATTCGTCTTGGATATTTAAATTCGCAGGTGAGTTGCAAATTGTTTAAATCGTACAGCGGTAGTTTCATTTGTGACCGTAGCATACATATTGAAATGAAATATACCCGTTTGGTCCGGTTCATAGAAGAAGACGCCAAACATCTCGTCCGTGGTATCCAAGACATCCTGCGGGCCATCGATGCTTAGATAACAAGTCCTAGTAGCCTTGTTATAGCCTGCCAGAGTGCAACCGCTTGTCTGTTTTTCTTTGTTGCATCTTTCCACGCACTTAACTTTCGAAATCTTGTGCAAAGTTGTATAGCTTGTCGACAGTTTCTTTCCCTCTGTAAACTTTGTTTGCACACTTTGAATTGTTGCCATACATAGAGCAAAAGTCGTAAGTCCGATGCATGCAATTCCTACAAAATGTTTAAGAGAAAAAGCCATTGTGGTGTTTGGTTTGATAGCTGGGAATAATCTGAAGTTTCAACTGCCGCAAATCATACACTCCACGGTTTCATATCTGAGAACCTTTTTACATAGGTAAACACTTAAAACATATTTGCAATGATACATCATTAAAACCATTTCGTGAAATCCGTTTTAACAAGGTTCCCATGCTTATTCTGAAAGTTATGTTTACGTAGGGTATGGCTCTTTCAGAGGGCTGACTATTTAAAGGAAGTACACGAAGAGCAAATTCAATATTCAAAAGGCGGGATACAGTTGTTCTCCAGTGTAAACGTTTCGATTTCAAACTCCGGAAATAGACATGTAAAACTTCCATCCAGCTGAATTTACTTTGATCGAAGCGGTTATTATTAAAACCGTAAAGACAGCGTAAGTGGGAAAACGCTTATTCGCCACGGTAAACATTTCAAGTTCCGGAAACACACGCTAAAATGGATTTTTACAAAAGCAAAAAGGCTTCCAGCTGTTTTTACCATTTCCAAAGCATTAGGTATCGATTTGGAGACAGACAATCTGGTTTTAAAATGAACTTCAATGCGAACACAAAATAACAATTATTATGAAGCCCTAAAGAACCGATAACCCTGCCTAAGTTGGTCATAATCAGTCCGATGCGTTTTAATACATGTATAAGACAATCTATTTGACCTACGAAAAAAATCATATAGAAATAATAAAAAGGACAATGTCCCAATTCTAACACCAGAGTTGCGAGCGTTGCTATTTCGACTTATTGAAGTTTCGAGATGTAACGGCTTATTATTTCTGTTGAAACGTTAGAGCTTGCTATGGCTCTTAGATACACTTCCTAACACATTGTATTGGAGAAAGAGATTTGATTGTCTTATGATTCGTTGCAACTGCTTTCCCACTGAAGATTGTTCTGTATGTTGTTAAAAACGTTGCGCAACAAAGCGATAGTTTAAAGATGCTAGGTCTGTATCTTGATATTCCTATAATGAGTCACAAATATTGCAGTAAGCTAATTACTCTAAATGAAATAGCATTGCAAAACGAATTGCAAAATATTATGTAACTCTGTTGTTTTTGGACAAAACATAGAAAAAAACACGACAACAACAAAACCTAGATAGCAAATATAAAAAAATCATTCCCAGAGCCTAAAATTGAACCCGGTACCTCTCGCACACAGTCTGACGTCTCGACCAACGTGACAACTGAACATATCGATTGAAGTAAAGCTATTTAACTATTTCAACGTATTGGGTCGAAACAGAAAAACAATTCCAAATTTGCGGGAAACACTTATTAAACAAAGGCGTGTTTCTGTAATATTTTAACATGCATGGAAACTATTTTTGGCAGTTCCTCATGTTTACGGGAGTAGGATTCACTGACAATTTCATTTCTGGTCAAAAGCCACAGGCATAGCATTTTAAAACCATTTTGTTGTAGCAGTGACATTACATTCACAGTACACAAACTGTGTATTGTAAATGAATTCGATTTCGTTTATAAATTATTTAGGTTGAAATCGGCTGAATACAAATAGTTCAAATATAAAACATCAAGTAAAAACATCCATTGTATGCGGCCACTATGATTTATCATGTGTGTAAATCAAAACTACCCGCCTTTAAAGGGCGGGTGTACGATCGTTTTACAAACTTTAGTGTAAATATGTAAATACAAATGGTATTTTATTGACAGAATGATATTATACCATAACACTGAAACCTTTTGTAAAGTAAGTCAAAAATATATACACGATATAAACCTATTAAAATGTTGACTGCCGAAAGTCTATATTTAGATACATAAACTCAGGATCCGGATTATTCTGCTTAGAAGCAAAGTAATATTTAAAAAATAACTGTATCTATTTTAATACGCATTTTTTAGCATTAGGGTTTGTAAACCTTAAACTTTTTAGTTTCTCTTGAAGACGATTATTAAATGTTATCATTATTTACATGATCGTAAACATATATTAGCATTATCGTACACCGTCCGTTTGAGCCATGACAGATTCATAGGATTTTACAATACCTGATTTTTTTCCGACATCTAGTATTAAATAAAAAAATTGCATGAATTAATATCTTTTATATTATAAGTTGCGGGTGTTCTGTGATTAAAATTATAATATAAATAAGTAATGTAAGCGGTTTAATGAAATTCCTAACTGCAGGGTAAGGCTTTGGTCATAAAACCATCAACCTGCACCGTACGGCGCCTATTTTGCCAAAAACCTTACGATTCTATGACACCCGTACGGCACCCGGCCTACGATAAAGCTTTTTTTTAGACTTCATGCAGTGCCCGTTGAAGTACTACTTAGAATTCCACGGCGCCCTTCCTGCGTTTTGTAGGTTCATTAAGGGTAAACTGACATCGGCTTGGCACCGGACGATTTTGCTTAAATTTTAAATCGTGATATTTTAACTGCGACCGTCCAGGCAGTAAGACTTTCACCTGCATCACTGTCTGACTTCTTGTTTTTATTCTGACATCCTTTTTGAAGGAATAATGGCGAATTCTGATATTAATGTATACATAATTGCACGTGAATTTTGTTTTAACTGTGTAAAATCGACCGGGCACCGTTATCTTCTGTACGGTTCCCGGCCGGGCATCGGCCGATGATATCATATATAGAGGTCGGCCGTACGATTTGTGAGCCCGTAATGAAATAATGTTAAAAATCGTCCGGTACCCGTGCGATTTTTAATTTTGCCAATGAGTTGCAAATCATTGAAATTGTACGGCGTCAGTTTTATGTGTGGACAATAGCATAAAGAGAACACTGGTCGTTTTGTTATCAGATTATTTTGTACCCACTTTGTGTTAAACTGATTACACATATCTTAGTTTTATAAATTCATGTAGATAACGTCAATTTAAACACACAAAAAGATTGACTAGCTGTTTTTTTGCGTATTTTTGTAGTTTTTGATACAATATTTTTGTTGTATTAACAGACGCTTCTGACTAGTTATCATTTCAACATTGTAGCCTTAGTAAGTATAGTAAGAATTGCGATACGTTGAATATTTGTATGATAAAATTTAAAGGTTTATCAGGTTTGTTTAAATTCATTACAAGAGTATACCGGACGCCAACAATTAGAACTGATACATGTAACTTATATCCACGCGGCCGTCGGTAGCGCGTTTACATATTTTATTAGTGTTGTCAAAACACTGTGTCATCGATGTTTGGTGTGACAGGGAACGAAACCTCAACACGTACACTCTTTAGTCGCGATTTGTCAGATCTAATGGTATTTTAAGAAAACATATTCGGGTACCGTACCTCGTCTATTTTACCAACCAAACGTACTATTCAAACTTTTTGACATCGTTCGGTGCCCGGTGAAATTTAGGTCCTACATATTATTTCAGGGCCCTCGTACGGCGTCTTCTTGGGCCATTGAGGGTAAAGTTGCATCGGCGTTTCCACACATCGGACGGACACCGGCCGATTCTGTTTCAAATTTTAATCGTCCGATTTCAACGGCGACCGTCGAGAAGCGACGTGTATCTACATACATATGTTTCTCATTTCATGGAAACTATGGATATGAACACACACATATTAATTTAGATTGAAAAGCTAAAGGATGAATAATATGTAACGTTCAAGTGCTATTGTAATTTCCTGCAGTCTTGAGCGAGTGTAGTTTTCACCTCCATCTCTGTCAGAGTATGGCTTAGTCTTTTTGGGGGCAATTTGATTCTTTGTAGGCATGCTTGCGAATAATGATCTCAATGTTAACATCATTGCACCTGTCATGACCGTATCGGTGCTGAAAACCATGTAAAATCACTAAAAAAGACAAATGATTCAAGTAAGTCACAGATTCCTACACACAATCAGTGTCATGTTTGAAAGCGCCGATAGAGAGATCGTGTGCCGCAAACTGCGCAGGGTTTACGACATTGCTCCGCTGGCATAAAACCACTGTCATCATACAAAATCTCGTGACGATAGTCAGACCATCCGTGCGTTCAGTAAGCATTTGTGTTTGCGAACGACCGCGAACGTTCGGTAATTTAGCCAATCACAGCTCGCCAATTACCGAAGGTTCGCGGTCGTTCGCGAACAAAACAGCTTACTGAACTCACTGCTAGTGACAGAAGCAATCTGAACACATCGGACTGTGGGGCGGAATTGACCGAGTAGTTCCAATTGCAAAATGTTAACTAGTGACAGCAATCGGGACCCCTCGGCGAAAGAACGGAAACTGCAGAGTTGTTACGATTGAAGTGACAGTAAAATAAATAAATTATTTTGTTTTCTTTATCGTTAGAATTTGTATCTGCATCCATTATTAGTCGTATTCCTAACATAAACATTCATTCCGATTGTCATTTTACTGAACAATAAAAATCAAATCCTTTCAGATCTGGGAGATCACTGCGTTGGAGATTGCGTGTGCCGTTCAGAACAAATTTAAAATTAAAATAGAAACCAACGCACATTCTGAATGTTAAACCATACCTTAGATATAAACGTAATTTCATTGGCTAGTTTTTAGCAGTAGTTTTCCTTGCGGAACCAATGAAACTGCCTTATTAATTTTTCATGATTACAATATTTTCCTAAACAAATGGCCCACGGTACATAATGCAGCATAGCGTCACTGTAAACGTGTTGCCATTGTCTGACCGTGATGAAGCTCGGTAATAATGTGACGTCACTGTAAACGTGCTGCCATTGTCTGACCGTGATGAAGCTCGGTAATAATGTGACGTTACTGTAAACGTGCTGCCATTGTCAGACCGTGATAAAACTCGGTAATAATGTGACGTCACTGTAAACGTGCTGCCATTGTCTGACCGTGATGAAGCTCGGTAATAACTTGACGTCAGTGTAAACGTGCTGCCATTGTATGAACGTGATAAAGCTCGGTAATAACTTGACGTTACTGTGAACATGCTGCCATTGTATGGCCGTGATGAAGCTCGGTAATAACTTGACGTCACTGTAAACGTGCTGCCATTGTATGACCGTGATAAAGCTCGGTAATAACTTGACGTTACTGTAAACGTGCTGCCATTGTCTGACTGTGATAAAGCTTGGTAATAACGTGACGTCAATGTTAAAGTACTGCCAAATGTTGGACAAGCTGGGGTTGGACACAGGCTCTGTCGCGTACTCCTGCATGAGTTGGACTATTGAGAGTCCCAGTCCCATTGTTACTTTTTATATAAAATAATTTAATTTCTTCTTGAATATGTAGCATAGTGTATTTATGATAAAAGACGGAGGCAATTAAAGTTTTTAAGAAGTTTATTTGAAACAAGAATAATATAAATCAACAGAATAGAATATTTATACGGTCTAGTAGATTCTGAGTACATCAACATGACACATAACTAACATCTATTTATTTATTAATTGACAAGACAAGGTTGACACATACAAACACATGTGTAAACTATAAAACTATATAACAATGTGAACACATTACATTTCTTCGAATATAAGTGCATTTCTAATACAAAAGGCTGCTTTTTTGAATTTATTTAGAAAAAAATGTTTAAGCATATTGTATTGCGTAAATTTAACAAGGAAGTATATTTATCTTCCATGACTGCTCAGGCACTCGCATTGAAATAAGAAGGTCATGACGTCACAAATTGTTCACGTTACCCTTTGCGACGGAAAAAGTACCGTTATAATTTAACTGCAGTCAACATGCTTTTATGACAGAATCAAACTATTTTACATTTGAGTGGGGTATATTGCTTAAAAACGAACGGATTGTCGTAGCGGTGCTTGTTATCAAACCGCTTAGGCTGATAATCCACGTGGTTTAATTCCTACGCATCGGAACTACAGGTCGTTGGTCAATGAGGCAATATACCACGCTTACTCTTGAATTATATCTTAAACTTATCGGATTCAAACAACTATGACATTGTATATTAAGTTCAGCGTAAATGATGTCTAAGTCAACATGACAGTAATGTTATAATAAGTAAATTAACAAATGGCTTGATTCAACTGGTCTACTGTTAACATGGTTGAAGAGGTATTTAGTTATTCTTCAGAATGAATTCATTTATTAAAAGAATAATATTCATCTAGATCGACTCACTTACCCTATATTCTTAATTCATCTTTGCCAAATAGAATTGTCATGAACCTAATTTGGTGAAAAAAGAATATGTTGACTTTGTTTTACTGTTCGATTTTGTTTTAAAGGCTAACAAAGCTTTCCTTTATTATGATCAGCCATTTGTGCTGAAGCCTCCTGTCCGAATTTCCGCAGCTCAAAATGTGTCAAGCGCGTAACTCTAAAGGTGAACGGTATAAAGCTAGATATATTTTTTCGGCGTAGCTGTCTAAGCTCGCTTTTGACCTACATTTCTTTATAATGACGTCTGTCTGGGATTTCAGCAATCCGCCGTTCTATTGGATGATTTCACAAACACTGAAAATGATGTGTGGGGAAACAAGAGAAAATCCCGTTTTCGATTAGATGAACCTGATTCGCGCGAAAAAATAAAGACCACACTATTGTAATGCACGTGTTTTACGATATTTTGCTTCGTTCGTAGATTAATGTTTTGGGGTATTGCTTTCTAAAGTGTTTTTTATATTGAAACAATATACAGTTACGTGTCAACGAAATATTTTATGGATAAAATGAATTACGTCTCCAGATGTGAACCGGTTTATAGTAAAAGTCTGACATATTACCCAATAATTATTACTACGTCTAAATTCCGGGATTTACACTTTGAGTCATGAAATAGGTTTGTGCTGTAAAATTTGCAGAAGGTCGGATGTAGCTCTGGAATTTAATTGAATCTAAGAGGTAAAAATTCCACTATTATAAGTAATGAATTAAATTAAAACCTGGAACAATAAAAAACATTTATTTTATGAATAAATTATATGTACGTATTGTTGTCCATGTTTGCGACTATGAGCTCATTTGTCTAGTAGAGATTATATAACTTTTGACTTGAAACTCTCATTTAATTTTATTGGCAAGAGCATGTGCTATGTGTACAAGATAAGACTTGCAAGGTTTTTTGCCTCGGTTTGTCATTACACAAGTAATG
>Ga0224511_10001142_pt1 | contig 15253 bp, 8 predicted proteins | sample SF_May12_sed_USG_2_FD_169988 | JGI IMG/M metagenome (GOLD analysis project Ga0224511, IMG submission 169988) | Sediment microbial communities from San Francisco Bay, California, United States - SF_May12_sed_USGS_8_1 | ecosystem: Environmental > Aquatic > Marine > Sediment | place: USA...
TTGCCCCAATGTCCGATGTACGGAGTGACTGGGAAAACGGATTACGCTACACTTGGGGCGGCACGAGAGCGGATAGATCCCACGCATGGCGGCATTAAGTTGGTGTGCCGTTAGTGCCTCCTTGCTCAAAGTAGGTCCAACACCGGTGTGAGCCAGTCAGCGGTTGTTGCGATATTCGCGCAAAAAATTTCTCGCGAGTGCTGAATTTGCAAATTCAGCCAGGGACCTTCTCCGCTAGAGGTCGTTGATAGCTGTAGGAACGCAGTGTCGTTGCTATTGACAGCCGGTGGTAACAACAGTCTGAGTTAGAGGTCAAGAACTAGAACCAATTGGCTAAAGCTAAGGCCGTGCGTGCACCTTTTGGTGTTTCCGACTGTTCGTTTTCATAGCGTTTTTGGTGCTTTGCATGTTAGTTTGTGCTGGCCCCGTAGTTTCCTTCGAAGGGGTGCTCTCTTGCCATACACTGCCAATGGTGCCCACTGTACGTTGAGGGGGTAGTTGCTTGCGATAGGCGATGCTGTCATGGCTGGTGGAGATACAATTATCCAAAATGTCATAAGAGATAGAATCGTAGCCAAGATGGTGGTTCAAGATGACCCGCCAACCCAACCAAAACCGCCATCTCCTTGGTTACCACCCAGTGGAAACATGTCTTATTTTGTCAAACTCATCGCAATAAAAGTACATACCTCACCTACGTACATAAAAAACTTTGCCATGTCACGCTAGCTCATGACAAATTCTCAAAGGCCTGGTTGAGTCATTCTATAGCTGGAGAAGTGACTAAATATGAGTTCGTTTTTCCCCACATACCCTGCTTTGATTTTGAATTAGCTTTTTTTCTTGTAGAATCACCAGATGTTGTGTTATGGGTGCAAGGAAGAGCGACAACTCCTGACCACCGAGTAAACCTTAGGGAGTTAGTCGGTTCACCCGCTCGATGGCCTAAAGGTGTCAAAACTCTGCTTCTATTTTTTGTGGGTTACTCAAAAGATGATGCGACCCAACAGCTACTTGAGTATGAATCGGAATGCTATAATGATATAGTTCAGAATGAATACCTGGGTATGTTTGAGTCTTCTCATAAATTATTATACATAATAATTAGGTCTGATCAGGTCAGCGCGGCCGCGGTAACTGCCTATGTTATAGGAAGTTCCAACCCGAACTGCAGCTTGTTGTATCCCCCCACAAACACCCACAATAATATGATAGTGACTCATATTGTCTGCATGCTGTCGCATGTTATGCTGTGGCCATCATACCGATGTATATAACCACAGTGTTTGTGATGATAAACTAGTACCTCTCTAGACAGCGCTCATCCACCTAGTATGGCTCCCTGAACTGGATTCATATAAGGTACAAATCTAACAAACACAAGAATTTAACACAGCTTTCACCCCTTTCAATAACTCAGCGTACGAACATATAAGGCGGTCTTGTCCTGGTTATCTAAATTGATCAAATTGATTTGATACCATCTTTTCTACAGAGGCTTATCGTAACCAGACTGCAAAACTCATCAGTGCAATAAACTACCTCTCTGACTATTGTCGTGATGCAAAACTATACATACGCCTCGATGATGATGTGATATTCTATCCCAAGCCAATGCTGCACACGCTTGTTCATACATTTCTTCCCAGCCACCATATTTCGTGTGTCGGCTCCTAGTAGGCCATCCTATCTATAGGTCGTCCACTAATCGAAAGGTTTTACCCAGTAGAACAACGTATTATGACTTTTGTGCAGGATTCTTCATCGCAATTACTCCAGATTTGATATCAAAACTACAAAACTTGTTTTAGAGCGAGGAGCCGTTCTGGATCGATGACAAATATTTAGGGGTGCTACAACACGTTTTAGGAACTCACAACATTGACATGGGTTATAACCTTTCATTTAGTCTCGACTATGAATGGTCCGCAGATGATGCTAAAACGAGACTAGCTAGAGGTGCACTACTCGCTGTTCATTTAGGAAAATCATACTCAGAGGACATTCGGAAGTTTTTCCCACTTTAGCCATTCTGTTTGACAGGTGACAACAGAATTTTGTAATCAGCAGGTTTCTATATGTCCTTGTATTGTGATGATTAAACGAGGGCATGTCTGCTTTCTTGTTCATATGACCCAGTGACATGTGACACCGTATCACCAAAAGGAAACAAATTTCTCACGCTATGTATATTAGATTCAACAAAAAGATAATAACAATGTGAAATGATGAGCACAGTATATTTAATCGAAACATATCATATCAAGATTGTCATGACAGAGTATTGAATCAATATTCATTCGAGCGCAAGTCCAACAACATACCACTGAGCTATCTCGTTACCCTATAGAGTTAACTTTAGATATTTGTAATTAGTGTTTTTTTGTGTTTGTTAATGGAGAAGCACAGTGAAAGGCAGAAATCTCTGTGCCTCGTGTTCATATATCCAGAATATGCCTATGATCGAGTTGGATGCAGAGATCGATTATCAGGGTGGAAAAATCGGAAGAAAATGTCTGAGGTTTTGTGCAACAAAAGAGTGCGAGGTAGAGTGAAGAGTAAAGTCTACAAGACTATGGTTTTAGATCATCGCTGCTTTACACGTCCAAACAAGACCCCTAGAACGATCACAGGAAAAAAAGCTGGAGGTAACGGAAATGAAGATGTTGAGATGGAGCTGTGGGGCCATACAAAGCCTAATAAGATTAGGAATGAAGGTGACAGAAATCTCGAAAAAGATGCAAGAGAAGAGACTGAAGTGGTATGGGCATGTGGTGAGAAGGGAGGATGAGCACATCAATCGTAGAGTGTTAGACATGAAAGTAGAAGGGTTGAGAGCCAGAGACAGACCAAAGATGCGCTGGTCAGATTGTGTCACCGAAGATATGAAAGGGAAGAACCTGGATTGTACTGACCTAAGAGGCAGGAGGAAGTGGAGAAAGACGGATGTCGACCCCACTTGAGTGGGAAAAGACAAAGAGAAAGAAGTGTCTTTTTGTTTCTGTCAAAATTTTGTGAGAGTATATATTTTGTCAGAAGTTTCTCTTATTTTGGAAGAGAGCAAACGAGCTGATAAGATCGAAAATAAGATTCAACGATCAGAACATAGTTCAATCAGATAATCACTAGATCAATGGGGTATTTCTGTATATATCATTACAGCGTCTCCACGCTGACGCTACAGAAAATCTATTGAATTTATAGCCTTCATTGAGAACAATCCACAGAGTTTGAATTTATGTTGAGGACACCTATAATTGATTTAATCAGGGTTGTTTTCCTAGCTTTTCTATCTTGTGATAAACTAGTAAAAGATTTTCATTGCATGTTATTTCCTTTTATAAAAAACGAAAATACTCAAGGTTTGTATAAATTTCTCGACACAAGACTATGAGAAAGATTCACCCCGAAGTCATCAACATTCTCTGACATTTGTGGAGTTACCTACCATCTAATAAAAAGCTTAAGAGGTCAAGTAGTCTTGACCCTATTTAAGGAAATTTAGGGTCATGGCTATTCGAGCCCACAAAAACTAGAAGGCGGAAAGTGATCACAAAGCTGTCTATATCCTTTTTTTCTCCTCCTGTTTTTATATATTTACTCAAAGCAATTAATGCATTTCTGGCAGCAGTCAGCTTGGATTTTGATGCCTGGAGTTGTTTCCTCCCAGATTCACTAATTAGAGTTTACAGATACCTATGTAGTACAATACAAGCACACTCCATAAGCACCTGGTTCATTTTCCAGACATTCTAGGCAGGTGTAGGGCAAGGGACTGGTATTAACCTGGGACATGAAGAATATTTAATGTCAACTTATAGATTTTATGAGCTATGAAGACATTGAGGTAATCAGAAGACAAGTTTGTCTATGCCAATAATATCTATTTTCATTATAGTTGTACATTGTTATTATTGGTGGCAGGACCTTGATATTCCTTAAACTCCGGGATACCATCTAAAGTTGACTAACAAATACATATATCCTCTAATTTTAGCTGGTGTAATCCAGGATACTTCCCATGCACATCTGGTCCACTCTTAGAGCTAGGATAAGAACACAAATCAGTTCTAGAGTCATTTATACAATATGTCCATACAGAACCACACATCCAGGAAAAACAAGACGGTCACAGTTAGTGTTTTGACTGAGCAGGTATAAATGCAAATGTGGGTGTCATATTGGTCTGCTCTGCAATCTTTAAACCGCTCTTTCGTATTCTGAAATCCTGGCTGCGAAAAACAGGCAAAGACAATATACACTGATGTTTGTGAAGGGGTGAACACAGGGGCCATCACATATGCGCACATCAGTATGTCTGTGCGAACCTTTGGAAATTAAAAGGCTGATAATAATTTTCGCTATCTGTCATAACGAATTGACTTACATACGTAACAATTCACTTAATAAATCAATGCCTGTGTGGTGATGAGTGGCTAAGACTCGCACATTGTTTATTTGAAATAGGACAATCCACAAATCAAGGTGACCTCTAGGTCACCCATGGTAAGTATGAATAGCAAATTGACATCGAGCTGCGGCTGAAGACCAATTTACAAAAAGCGAACTCTGATGATCTCAAACCAAAACCAAAGTTTAATGCAAAGTCAAAATCTACTCCCTGATCCACTGACAAGACATTGTGTATGCCAGGAGCATGCTCACAAGCATATCCGCAATGTAAAAGCTGGGTAGAACTTCACTCTGGTGAAGCGAACCTCACCTTGATGATGGAAGATACAAGTGTGTAATTAATCACAGCGCCGCAGTGTGGAGGATTCAATCTGCGATGATAAGTTGCAAAGACCTAAAAAAACAAATGTAGAGATCTCTTATTGCTGCAGGTTAGCACATATTCTGGTAAACAGGTATCTGTAATTAAAAGTTTCTCCTTTATCAATGGCTGCGGGTTAAGACTGACCATTCATTGTGGTCACAAGTTACACTCTATTTATCCCAGCAGCCTATAATAGGGAAATCACTTTCCAGATGCTTAATTGATGTCTGGAGGTAGGGAATCTTAGCCTAAGAATGTTTATGCTTGACCAGTCAATGTCCATGAACAAAGTTTGCTGCCCATACGGGCTAGTGCTGTACACTCGAAGGTAATGCCACAAAGTTTGCTGCCCATACATGCAGGGTAGTGCTGTACACTCGAAGGTAATGCCACAAAGGTTAAAGCTGTGGGGCAGCCTTGAACAGCGATCGGAAAGGTGGAATAACCCGCATAGACGGAATGATCAGGATGAAACTTTTCATGATTGAATTCCTTGATCAATCATCACAAATTGGCCATCATTTTTTGCCTGACGGCCATGGAAAAATGCATAATGTGTCAAACCTGATTGCTCCGCCTACCTTTCAATTGAAATGCGCATCAATATAGAGCTTTAGGTAGGCCATGATGAAAACATTACCAATGATAAACTTAGTATAGGGCAACCAGACAACTCCTCATGACCTCAAAGTTAATCATTCACGCGAAGTTCTCCCTCCCGGTGCAAATTGAATATAAAAATGATCTTTGTTCAGGCAAAAACATGAGTTGCACCAGTAAATGAGCATAGGACTTTCAAAAGTATAACACCCAATTCACACTCCTAGCTGGGTGACAGGAGAAAATATGTTAATTAATACGCACTATGCAAGGTGCGCAGGTAGCCATCTCATGCCAGGAGCAAGCCATCGTGTTCATAATATCTAAAGTTGACTGATGACCTTGAAAGAGGATGAGAATTGTGTGGTTGATTATTTGAACAATTCACAATAACAACTAAGGTTTTCCTTTTGAGAATTCTGAATCTTGACATTCAGAGTATAGGTTTCTAAGCATTGCCAATTGTATAGGATTCGCACAATGCAATTAGCGGCACACCATGTGTAAGAATTATTCACCCTTGTTACATAATGCGCAAGAGGTGATTACTCCTTTAACAAGATATCAATAATATAATTATGACGAAATATTGTGACCAGGTGCATCACTACATTGAAATGAGCACAAACAATGGTGTCTCTCATGCTCACAACATCTCACCTCTCTTGATGACTGTGTTGCTGCCTGCTTATGGCTGACGGCACGCGCTGTAATCATGGACACTTTGGCCATTGGTGATGGGCGAACTGCTGACAGAATCCGATTGACTATAAAACAATAGGAAAGGAAATTTCCAGACATTCGTTTGATTTCATTAAATTCCATGCGATGGTTTCACCTACTCTAACTTGCCACTGTCTAAGTATTCGACTGCACACGCGGAGTGCCCCAGGGGTCCATCCGACACTCAGGCAAAGATGGAGGGCATGCTCACACTTATTTATGCTCTCTCTACATTGGCACCTGTCTGCTGTGCCCTAAGTGCATGTGTATATACTAACTACATGACCTCAACTAGAACGTCTCTCACCGGGTGATGGAGTGTAGATGATCAGATCTCAAAGAAGTGGCTGATTTGCGTGATAGGGTGCGTGAAGTGTTTATTCGTGAAAAACCGTTGCGAACAGGCTTGAGATAAACTCAAAGAAAGAACAGCAGTCTCTCAGTAGTCTCTAACAGCAGTCCCCTAACTCTTGGGGCCTCGCTTCGTGTTTTTATACTGACTCACGAAGGATGCCCCACACATGATCCAATCAAAACAGCATAGGGAAACTTAACCAATCAAAACAGTATAAAATATATTGAATTTTGCCGCCCTGTCCGCAGTAACTCTAGAACATTCGGTGCACACTCAAGCCTTGTCGACAGGATAAAATACCACGATGCATCCTCTCTATACCCATAGATTTCCCAAAATAGACAAGTACAATGTGCTGATAAATGTTAATCGCCCTTTGTAGTGCATTGAAATGGGACAGAGGCCTCACTAGTAAGGGGATGACAGCATCAAGAACAAAACAAGGCTGCCGAATGACGGTGACAGTGCACCAGGTTGTTAAGTTGCTCACACGGAGATCAGACACAACACAAACACAACCCCCAGTCAGCCACGCAGTATGGCTTCGACACCAGAGAAAAACACAATATCAACAGGACTAGTGTAGACACCCAATACGCCAATGTGGGGTTGAATCAATTTTCTGGAAAATGCCCATCAATGGCACAGGCAACGGCCGTTGCACAGAAGCAAATGGAACAGTGGGCCCCTAGGAAGGGGGTGACGGCATAAGGGAAAAAACTGGGCCGGTGAGTGGCTCTATCAGAATCCATGGGCTTGGTTCAGAGAAATATGACATCATAGATATATAACTGGGGAGTATACACACAAAACAATAACTAACCTCACCACACCACACTTTGTAAATTGCAGAGATACCAGAAATATACCTGCTCAAACATCCTGATAATCATGATCATCGACTGTAATAGCCATTGGGGCGTGCGAGACATCAGCTGAGGCATAGGAGTGGTTCCTGCGCTTCGGTGGGGCAGAATGGGCGAAGAGCGTAGGGCACGCATCCATGCGCAGTCGCTTAGAACCATCGTCACGGATCTTCTCGAACGTGTGAGGCTGAAAGTGGACCTAAAAACAACAGATCAACTCTTATACATAGCACATATTACACACAGCATTACAGTATATGCACACAAAAACATGGGCATTCAACAGCCTGCGCCATCCCACCACCAACCCCATTCTTCATTTCTTGCGTACATACACATGACATAGGCTGGACAGCCTGCACTACATGTGCAGACGTGCTACAATACATACGCCCGAACACATCCAATTCCATACCCACAGGATATGATCATATGAACGACTACTAGTACTACTAGTACTAACTTCTAAGTAGCTAACTCAACTGGAAATGTGACTGTGAGTGGGTAACTCACTAGTCAGTTAGTCAGTAAGTGAGTAAATCAGTAACTAACTGACTGAGTAAAGTAAGTAGGTAAGTAACTCACTACTCAGCAAGCAAGTAGACTAGTGCTTCTCAGTCTCACTTAATAGAGGCCAGGTAAAGACTCGGCGCTATTCACGTTTAGCGGGATGATAAATTTAACAGCATTTGCTACTGTTGGATATGAATGTTTCAGTGAAAACAATGGGATTAATTTCCATTTATTTTGGGAGCCCTGAGAGATATAGCGAATAACTGTATCTTGACTATGCGAAGCCTGTTACTGCTCCTTGAGAGGAGAGCATCAAGACTATTGTAACTATTGAACCTATTTAGGAGGCAATTGCAGTTTGTGGCATTCGCTTGCGTTTCTCTCCTTCATTCTCATTTCGGTTTGTTTTTCAATGTTTCATGATATGCAAAGTCAATGCTGAAAGTTAACGAATGCCATGGAGATACATCTAGTAACTCGTCCATCATGTCTCTGATTTCTCTCCTTGGCTTGCCCACCCCATAAACCTGTCGCATTTTAAGGAGTCCGGTAACGTGGCCAGTCGATAGAAGTTGCCATTTGAATGGTCAAAGTCATCCTCTATCTTCGTATCTATTGCGATGCAGTTATCACTTAAATTCTCAATTCTTTAAAACTCCGCAAAAGTTAACAAATGCAGTACATTTTAATGTGGAGCAGTATTAATATTGGGATTGCCGATTAGATTCAATGGTGTGCTTGACAATTGCAAAAAATACATTTGTAGGAATCACCTGCATTCCTGATAGATGGGCTCAAGTTTGAGGTGGTGAACATTGAACCCCTACCTGGAGACACTGATCATCAATCTGTTGCGGAAACTTACATTCCACTACGCAGCAGATGCTTTCACACTCCTGTACAAGAAACATCTCGGTGGGTGGCCTAACCTTCTGCTGGTTTCTCTAAGTAGCTGGTCTCTAGCAGCTTTCCAACAATATGTTTATTGCCTGTTAAACTGGCCTTAGCAATGGTGGTGACCTTGCATAACAGGGACCTCAAGATGCGAACGATGTGCCAAAACTGTTTCGTCTAACCATTGGCCCAATGCAACTGTTTTATGTAGAGAGGTTAAGATACCCAGTCCCAGTCAATGAAACCCTTCGATAAATTCGAATCCAGTGGCTACAGTGATCAAAAAGAGGTCGTTGTCTAGTTTTGGCACAGTTACTATAGCTTAGAGCCGAAGGAATGCCCCGATAGAGCCCTTGTTGAAGAATACCACAGCACTCACTAAAAATTGGATTTACAGTCTTACTTTTAGAATGGGTTTTGGTGCCACACCGAACGCCGCTATTATGATGAATAAAGCCAGATACGTTACTACTTACTTTGATCAAGATGTCAGGGTAGGTTTCACAGAGGTCCACGACGAGTAGATTTACCGGTTTTGGCAACGTCTCATCTCGGAAATTCTTTTGGTCACATGACACGCATATTTCCTTTACATTTATCATACAGAAATATAACCATTGCTGGTAGCCGTTTGCATCTTGACCGCTCTAATATCTCTACTCTCTAGTCTGCATGCCGCATGCCAAATATGAATTTCCTATGGCATGAAACGTATTGATATTTTCAACTCGCTTTATCCAAACGGCTTTCATTACAGTGTCAATTACAGCATATTTAATCGGCTCAGATATAGAACAATAACTCTGAGCCTTCAAACAACTCAGTTCAGGCTGCTGCGGTTGATTTTTACAAATACCCAATATATTTTTCTAGGCGACAGAAGTGAGCGGTGAGACTTTGATGCTCATTGCGCTTTCGTTGCTACAAGCAACGCACTACAGACAAGGTATGCAGCCTCCAGAAGTTCAGGTCCTGTGCCTCCTGGTGTATGCCCCTGAGCTCCAGCACATAGAATACTGCATTCAACTCCTCCTCTGCCTGTTGATGGAGAGATTTGCACAAAAATCGAAGGATGTTTGTGAGTTGGTCTGAAAAGGAGCTTCTTGGCACAACTCAACCATCCATCTGGCTGGGCAATTAAGTATTGCTAACTTAATTTTAATTCTACTCGCTCCCATCTGAGATTTGGTTACTATCACACTACCAACTTAATATGCTCACACCCGAGTTCTCTGTTCATTCATAGGTCAATAGTTATTATGACCATCTAAGCTGTAATTCTCTTATGCCTATGATTGGTTTTTGTAGATTACCTCAACTCAACAGTGTTAATTCATCATCAAAGATATGCTGCCTTTTTGTGCATGGGGATGGGCAGTGGCTCATTGCGGCAGAGGATGAAACTCTTCTGGTCCACAACGGGCTCAAGACCCTGAAGAGCGGCAGTGTAGACTGCCACTTCGACATTTTTGGTATGTTCACCTAGTAACCAGGCTAGGCCGATCACAAACTGCGTACTGAAACCGCTGACGGTAGTGACAAACACAATGACCTTGCAGTTGCGGCAACCTCTATTTAATACATATTTATCGTCGACGCACCTGTCCCTTCAACCATCTGAATAATTTTAATACATGTGGGCGAGAGCAGGATGCGTGAAGCCGAAAGAAGCTTATCAACCAGTGGTGCCCAATGGGATGGAACTGGTAACTGATTATTGGTATGATTGAGGGGTTGGCATATCTGCTACCAGTAGTGACTCCAAAAACTGTTCACTTTCTTGATAAATGCGAATATGATGCAATCAATTGTGATCTTATACGTATTTGTTTTAGGAACACCTCTATATCAACACAGAAAAGAAAATATGCTTGGGACAAAAGTCACCACCTAGGTTTTATAGAGGATATGCTATGACAGATGCTGTTATATATGATTATATTCATTAATATATTCATTAATATATTCATTTAGGTAAAATGATGAAAATGAAGGGCAGCGGTGTTGGGAATGGAGCTGTAGATTAGAACCTGTTAGCCATTGACACTGTCAATGGAAATAGCGGGTTAGCTTTTGTGCCTCATACTTTGGGTGAATACAAATCCGCCTAATTAGAGGCAGTCTGCTACTTTAATAATCCTTCTTGGGAGTGTGCTGGTAACTGAACATCAGCTCATCAAAGGCTCCTTTCATATTAATGGCGATACCAAATGCAGGGTAGTAGCAAACTCAGGTGGCTCGCATTCCTAATCTTTTATTGGTATATTGTCGAGACAAGAAAACAAATCCTGGTTTATTCCTTTTTTCTGCTAATCATAGATCAGTTTGACAAAAGACATGGCCTCAATTAAGTGGAAAACTCATTACAGTATGACCCCCCATCAATCCACTCGCCACTCTTGGGGAGTAAGGAGGGGATAACTAGGTTCACAGTTTTTTGTTGAGGTTTCTCTTGAACAGTGTTATGTATGCAGAGTTTCCCGGACCGTGGCTGGGTGCGAAGTGGGGAGCACTTTCAGCTGCCAAATTTTGGTCACTGTGATATGTGCGTTGGTTCAGTAATTTGCAAAATAAAGAATGCCCTTTTTTGAAGGTTTTTTGTAGAATATCTTCGTAATGATTTGGAAATTGAAAATGCCTAAACCGGATTTAGAATGGGCTAGAAATTTCGCATCCAACCATGTTTTCGTTGGTTGGCTGACTAGTGTGCATCTGTTGTAGAGAATTTCTCCCCCTCTGAATTTTCAAAACATTAATAGCGTTGAGTATTTAATCATTTATATTGTTTATATCAGGTCAGCAGGAAACCTTTACCTTTTTGTCAAGTTTGACATAATAAAGACACATACATGAAGCAATTCCTGCTGCAACTGTGCTGGTTTGACTATTGAGTATGACTATCTTTTAACTTTTGAAAGATTATAAAAAATACTAAATTATATTTGGGTATCTAGCCGTACGTATCTATGGTAAGGAAGAATAGTTGTCACTGGCTGGACATATTCTCAGCAAATCACGGGAGGCAAAAACATTTAGAAGGTGAAATCAATAGCCGGGAGTCGTAAGGTAAATGTAGTAAAGATGAACTGAGGAGTGTATACATTCATCATTCGATTTCCACTTTACAGGAATAGCTGACTGGCAGTTGCACAGATATGAACCACAACAGCCGCTGTGGGCAAGCAACTAGACCCGCCAGAAAGACAGCGACTTCAATCCCGCGGTTCGTGAGGCCTCTACGCTGCTATAATCCCAGTAATGTAAAGCCCTCGAAGGCTTTATAGATGCGAATAAATTTCTCTCACTTACTCTTAGAGTTAGACTTAGACTTAGAGTAAACTTTCAAATCGAACTGTATAATTCTAATCATATTATCTATACGAAGGGGTGATCAAACTACAGAATGGAACATATCGATGTCGTCCAGTGGAATGGAGAGAAGATTACAGTTAGGATCCCTATACCATCACCCACATCAGCTCTAATCGCGAGTGTAAGCAAAGTCGTAATTAACACTTGCTTGGAATTGGATTGGAAGTTGGTTAGTTGGTAGTTTAATTAGTAAACTACATTTAGTAAATATGTCACCACTCGCTCACCAGTCACCGTCACTAACTAGGACTCTTGTCTTGAGTCTGACTCTGACTGACTGAGAGTGACTGACTGAGTGGTACTCAAAAATCACAGTTACACCCGTCAGTCAGTCACTGACTGAGTTAGACTTAGTTAGTCACTTAGAAGTTAGTGTCGCTCATTGAAGATGATGATAGTCAACTCAATCAGTCAATGTGATTCATGATTGGTTCAATGTCATTTAATGATTGATGATTGACAGTCTGAGGGTGTATGTATGCCTGATTGACAAGTCAGGTTTGCGTAACTAATTGGTATGATAAATAATTGAAATTTAGTAGTAGCCAGTAGCGTAGGCCTAAGTAAGTACTTCGTAATTAACTAGGTTACCATTTAACTTTGACGTGAATGTACTTATGGGGGCTGTGCCCATCTGTCGTTAACCAATCAATCGCTATCATTAGACTAGTCTAAACTAAAGTCTACTAACCTGGTAACTAGTCTGTCTGTGGTGTGGATGGACCACTGTCATGTCACAGTCACTCAGTCTCACAGCCATGAGCCACTCGCAGTCATCCAGTGGGTAACTCAGTGAGGGACATGAAGTTACTGGGTGACGGCTGGAATTAAATCTACAATGTTTATAGTATCGCAGATCCAATTCCAGCACTAGGTGACGCTTGTACTGATAATTATCGGTTAAAGCTACTATGTAATGCATCCTCATGGGTTTACAGGTCTCCCCAGATATCGATGTTTATTTCACATGTCATGGCCGTAAGGTTGGCCCGGATGCTCCAATCATACTTCATAACACGTACCATATTCACCCAAGACTTCGAGGGGGTAAAGGAGGTATGTAACAATTTTTAATTTTAAAATTAATGACTCAATATACTGAATCTCAGCTTAACTCCATCTGCTGAATTCCACATGGATTGTGCTATGTGCCATATTTCCTTTTCTTTCCTAAACATTATCTTTATGCGACCTTTAGGGTTTGGGTCTATGCTGAGAACGATTGGAGCTCAGATTGAGAAAACAACAAACAGAGAAGCGATGAGAGATCTAAGCGGCCGGCGTATTCGAGATGTGAACAACGAAAAGAAGTGAGTCTCACTAAATGTATAGCACCAGTCTGTATTGGGAGACGATGGTGTAGCTTCTAGTGGGGCTACAGTGCTTGGGCTAGATTGGCATCTCTGAAATTTAGTATCTTCCGGTTTGACCCCTTTCCACCAGGGCACGCGCTGGCATTCTCTAAATTGTTGTGTTACAATACCAAGGGGTAGTCCTGGGAGACAGGGGTACAGTTAAAATAATCATTTTTACGAGTCCTTCTAAAACTTATTTATAAGTACTAGAGTTTGGAGGTTTTTTTCCAGTAACATTGTGTTATTTCAATGCACCTCGTCAGGTTAGCGGACTGGGTGGCCGGTGCCGCAGAGCGCGAGAGAGAAAGAGAAGAGAGAAAGCGCGAGAGGATGGAACGTCGCAAGGCTGAGATTGATGGACGCAAGCATAAGTTTTCCGATCAGAAATACCTGGAGCAAAAAGGCGATATCGCTGAAAACCTGGATGATGCAGTCAGTCAGGTAATTGCATATAGAAAAATCATGCATAATATGAATAATAACCGTTAAATATAAGTATAATATTATCTATCTATCAGCAAGCGCTAATAATCTTTTCACACCATCGGTGCTTTCCTACGCACCCTGTCAATGATCTGTGCTGTACTGTATCACGCTCTACTGTATCATGCTGTACTGTATTATGCTGTACCGTACCGTGCTGTATTGTATTATTTTATATTGTTTTTGCTGTGCCAAACCATGTGTTGTTGTGCTGTTCTGTGCCATACCATACTTGGCTGTTGCATACTGTTCTATGCTGTATCAAGCTGGTATAATATGTCCGTACTTTCTTTTACCTTATATGACTGCCAATGTGTTTTCCGCTGTTGGTGCTGTTTTAACAGAATCATTGTGTAGGATGAAGCTAGTTGATTTCTTCACCAGCTGTTTGTTTCAGGGTTTAAAAAGATCAGCCGGCCAGGGTAAGGAACCTGTTATGTCTAAGAAAGGCAAGCGTCCTGCGCTTAAAGGCTGGTGAGTTCAACGCACATATTCATAAAGAACATGTACTAAAATGTTATGCCGCGAGTTATCGATATTGGCGTCTTAAAGTCAAAAACAAGGGCTTCATTAAAACGCCGAATCGCGTACCTTTCAAACGGGGAACACAACTCCGCGCAAGTACACTCACTTAGGACTGTAGTATGTCATTAAATCGCGATTAGTTTTTCTCACTATTTGAAATAAAATTTAAATTCACCTCTGCATTCTGTCAATGTCCTGGTTCTATACTGGATGGTGAGAGCTAATTGTGTCAGTTGCTATAGATCTGATCGTAGCCATTTAAGCACTTAGATTTACATTGGAGTGTTTGGAGTAATCGGAGAGTTTATGACAGCAATTGATCAGATTGCTCGCATTTTTTGCCAGGGATGAATTTGAAGACATGACGTCATCTGAAGATGAGGCTATCGCAGAGGTCTGCGGCAGAACTGTACACAGCGCTGAACAGCCGGGAACTAGTGCAAATGAGATCATGCCAAGTACTAGCCAACCCGGTCATGATGATGGCGAAGTAGGGCCTGGGAGCAATAATTTTAGCGCTATTGAACATCATTCGACAAGCACCATTGATCCATTGCCGGCAGCAGAAAATGAGGCGGCAAAGTCAGTCGCTCAAGTTGAAACAGATGTGTTGAAAAACACTGACATTTCTGACATTACAAGCCAAGACTCAGTCAACACAAAATCACAGGCGATTGGCGAAGTAATGAAGAGAAAAAACGGCGATGATGGCACAGCCGATGTAGTTACTGAGCCTGGTGAGTGTACCTGTCAAGGTATCTGTCTGGGTCTGGGCACAGCCGATGAAGTT
>Ga0224511_10001143_pt1 | contig 15252 bp, 8 predicted proteins | sample SF_May12_sed_USG_2_FD_169988 | JGI IMG/M metagenome (GOLD analysis project Ga0224511, IMG submission 169988) | Sediment microbial communities from San Francisco Bay, California, United States - SF_May12_sed_USGS_8_1 | ecosystem: Environmental > Aquatic > Marine > Sediment | place: USA...
CATTTCCCAGCCACGGCGGAGTATTTCAAGGGATTTTTCCCTGGCTGATCGCACTCTGCCAACCCGTCCTGAGCCAGCATGGCAGAAAATGGCTCAACCTCCCCTCAATGAGTTACCTTCTCTATGGGGCACGCGGGTGCAAGCAGAAAGTCTCCTAATGACGCACCCTGGGAAACACTGAGCCTACGACTCAGTAGGCCAATTTCTGCACCACTCCTGACAGTTGCTCGGTCATGGAGACACGAAAAAAAAACAACCATGAGGTGGAGTATGGATACTGACCAGCTTGTGGTGCTCCATTCTAAGCCATAAGTAATGGAAAAGTATCTAGTATCTACCAACAGCTTTTCCATAATGACTAAGGATATCATACGGGAGAAAAAATCTGGACTTTATAAAAAGCTTGTGTTACAGGTGAAATTTAATATGGCTAATGACCGACATCTGACACGACTGAATGAGCGAGCAGAGGACGCTGGAAGTGTCTTACTCCGTCTAAATGATGCATTACTGGCAGCCATGACAGATTCATACGTTGAGGTGCCTAGCAAGCATCTCTACTATAACCTAGAGATGAATTTTGAAGCTTTTATCAACTCTAACAGGTCAGCTCAATTTGTGATACGTTGGAAATCCTATACAAGCCTTGGGGATCAGGGTAGCCCGAAGGACGGAAATTTTTATACAATGTAAGTCATGCAGAACTTTCAAAAAGATGTAATCGAGAAGTCCGTATTCCAGGTGTTAGCGCGTCTACACCAATTTATCTTGCCGTGGTTGCAGAGAATTATGGGAACTGACGGAGCGGTTCCGTTCAGAGCGGCAGTACATGAGTAACCAGGTAATAGGGGAGACCGTCCCGGATCAGCATAATCTGGCTGACGACTTCCGGGAATACGTGATCCAAAACGAGGAAGAGAAAGCAACCATCACCAAAACTGCACAGGATCTGGAGAGGAAAGTGAAAATACAGGATGAGAGAATCAAGGTGAGTTGATAAGGTCACGCTGGGGGTTAGCGAGAATCTGACGGGCGCTTTAGCCATCCTATTTACGTATTTACGCCCCATTTAGTAGATCTCCTGAGGCTTGTATTGGAGAAGGATAAACAGGAGAAATGTAGACATTCAGCCTGTTTTCAAGACCTAGAGGATGGGACGGTCAATTTATTAAGAAGACTGTCAAAGGAGTGAACATTGCTAGTGTTTTTATTGTGATTCATGAAGCGTAATATGTAACAATTCAGAAGCCAACAGCGAAATTTCTATTTGGGCATTGTATTTTTCATTTCGACTTATCGCCGCACCTTTTGACTAAAATCGGCTAAATTTGCTTCCGTTTAACACCATTTAGGTTCCGAACATCGTTATATTGTATCAAGTTAGTCATCCGTTAGCAGAGGCCAGAGAGTGGCGTGGTAGCCACCTAAACTGTCCCACGGCTACGCATAAGTTGTGGCTTTTGTCTTGCTTCTTCATAGCACCTGGTCTCTTTGGTGTGGGCCCTTGTATCCAGGCCTCGGCTCCAATGGCCAACATAATCCAATCTTTTAATCAAACTATGAAAAGAACACAAGCGGATATAAAGCTGAGCCTGATTCCACTACCCACTGTGCCCATGGGCTATCCCATAGTTCTATCAATAAACTGTAAAGAGTGGGTCACCTTTTTATTAAAACAAAAGCAAATCTGAATGAGATAATCCCAGGGCATTAGTAACTGTTGCGTCTGCTTTGGGCTGTGGTAACGGTCTTGTAGTCAGCTCTGATTGCGAATACCATCCTCCCAGTCACAATGAAGTTGTTTGTCGCGATACTGTTGGTTCACCAGTGACAGTTTAAAGTGATACATTAATAAAGGCTAGAAATGAGAGTGTCATATGATCGTAGGCTCCATCGCAGCGTAGCTTCAAACTTGAGTCTTACATACTTGAACCTAGTTCTGTAATTTTGGCTCCATTTCACTGCTTTTTTCCTACATGTAAATCTGTTGCCTTGTCTTGAATCCCTTCCACTGCCCTAGAGCTATATTGGAAGTTCTCAGTTAGGAGTTATCTTACAATCATTAGGAGCTATCACCCTTGGCTAGGATTTATCTCTCTATGGCAAGAAATTATTTTTTGCAAACTACACGAGCACTTGGTCATTCTGTTTAGCGGACCTACTTAGCCTGGGGCTTGCTGAGCTTAGATAAATAAGAGGAGCTCACACATGGTGGCCCACCGTGACCTGAATTTGAACCGAGGTTTTCACGGCTGCAAGCCCAGTGCTGAGTTATCCCACTATACTTTCTTGTTGGGAGTTATCAAGCAGAAGCAGATGCCACAAACCAGTGACATAACAGGCCTCTGGGTAGACAGTCCAGATGAGAATCCAGGGCATTGCAAGGAGTTGTCTTCTCATTGCAGGAGCTGCTTTGGTTGAATGAGAACTTGGAGGCAGACAAGCAGCAGGGTGAAGAGGAGAGTCCTGCTGTGATTAACTTACAGAAAGAAAATGAGCAGCACAAGAGAATCATAGAGAATAAAGATATCAACTTAATGGTTAGTCACACGCGTGTGTTCCCAAAATTAGGCAAATTAGGCATTTTGCCCTAAGGCAGGTTTCTCATGACCCGTCGTTGTCATGGTGGCACGGGATGGTAATGAGGTGGTTTACACCTTGGCTGCCTCAGGATCCTGGTCGGAGGTCAGTTAGCCTAAGTCATTTGCTGACTTCTCGAAAAGGGAACTGTGGATGTTTAACAACTATAGGAGGATCTCAAGTCTAATCTTTTGGTTGGGGCCTCCATTAGTTATGCTATGGTCATCACATACAGTTTGCGGAAAGGCTGCACCAAGGAAAATCCTCGCTAATACTCTGCTAGGAAGCGAACTCATAACCCGTAGTTTGTGATTTTGTACTTTTGCTGACTGAGCTACCAGTAAACTTTTGGCAAACAACCGGAGTCTTAGCTGGAAGCCATCTACAGGATAGTCAGTCATGATTGCTCAGTGGGAAAATGAATGAATCACACTGTCTGTTCTCCCCGTGGCCCGATTTAATTCCCAGCCGTGGCGAAGTATTTCAAGGGATTTTTCCCTGGCTGATGACACTCTGCCAACCCGTCCTGAGCCCAGTGTGGCAGAAATCGCTCAATCTCCCTCAATGGTCCCACATAACCTGTGGACATCGAGGAGGAAGGCCGAAGTCCAGACAATGGCTGAAAACAATACAGGATAAGCACTGTTCATAGACTTGTATTACAGTGCCAGGGAACCATCTCACCCGTGGTAGGTCATCATAACTCACACGGATGCAGAAATCCTGCTCACTTAGCAGACGTCACAGCACACTGCAAATTCTATGTACCCAATAGTAGATATGACATTATCCATAGACTCGCTAAAACCCAAATGTGAATGGTTTCTGGTTACGCACAGAGGTAATGCTCAATATATATGCAACCTTGCAATGACGTTTACGCCGGTAAATTTTAACTGGGCTTGTTGTCTGCTCAGATAGCCATGGATGACCATCCATGCTGACTGTGCATTTAGGTACACGTATCCTACCTTTATTGCATTACTGGAGTAGGTTTGAAGTGTTCTCCGAAAAGCCATTCGTTCATCAACAGATTTGGTTTCACGCGTCAACACCGGCATTTAGACCATGACACATGTCTGAAAGTGCCAGATATTTATATCAAGATTTCTATTGTCATCTTATAGAAATTGGAGAAGACAGTAAAAACGCTAACTGGCAAAGTTACTGAACTGCAGAATGCTCTTCGTGCTGAAGAAAAGAAAGAAAAACCACACCAACCTCCTCCTCTTCCTTCGAGGTATGAGAGCACAGTAACGGAACCTCGCACCATCCGGCTGATATTGAAATATAATGATAGGATTGTTTTCGATTGCATCAGAACATCTTCCCGACTCGACATGGCTGTTAGAAAACCTAAGCCCGAACTGTCGTAGTTATTTTATTTTATTCACTTACAAACCCTTTTTAGTCAGCCCTTAACTCGGGTCCTAATTATTCAAATAAACTAAATAAGTAGTTGGACAGTAGTAACTCGTTTTATGTTTCAGCGAGGAGATGAGACTTGTTACACCCCCATTGACTCGTAACTCGATGGGTCAGAAGCGAAGGCTCTCTCCGATGACTCAGAGTCCCACAGAAGATAAGGAAGTTAAGCCTTTACCGCTCGCCCCGCCCCCTACACAAAACCTAGGCACGAAATCAGGGTGAGTTATAACGGGGCGGGATTGCCAAACCTACAACTTTCTATGGAGAAGTGGTGGTTTAGTGGGTCTCGCATCTGGGTGTGGATCAGGTGAACCGGGCTCAATTTTAAGTTTGTACGTCACTTTAGGTCCTCTTCGTCGGATTCAAATCGGGATGTTAAATAAAGGAGGCCGAGCTATATGAAACAAACCATGGACCATCATAAAATACAAGCCATTGCTTGAGTGAATCCATCAATGTAAAACAAGATAATCCTATCTTATCTAAATGCTGCGAGGCGGGCAGTTTTCTGCGCTATCAAAAGTATTGTTTGTTGCTTGGTTTAAAACTTTGGTAACAATGTCTATGATTTTACATTGGTAGAGCGAAGTTTGAGAAGTAAGTTTGCTGCTTTGCATTCCACTTAAATAGGTGTGGAGTGATGCCATTAGCTCGAATGAAGTGGTGTGCCGGTAATAGGGTAGCCCATCAATGGGCGCGCAACTCCAAACAAACTGCTTTGTATTACTTGGAGTTGTTTTTCCAGGCCATTTTTCCGGTATGGGTGTGCAACTCCAAATAAACCTAGTGCCTTTATTTGGAGTTGTGCTTCCATTGCTGTAGCCCGTTATGGGCTGCTTGCTTGCTAATGCTGTGTAGCTGAGTAAATTTTGGACGATATCATGCATAGTCACTGGTTGCGTCTTCGCTCTACCTATCATTGACTGTCTCCGAATGGCAGGTTTTTGTCTTTTCTGGATCGCGTATTTTAACAACTCAAATTTTGGATCTGGACAATTCAGTCACCTCCTGTCTAGTTGTCAAAGTCAGGCAGTAGGATTTCATTTCATTCAAATCCGTTGTTTCAATCAACTTCGCAATAGGTGAATGACTTATGCAAGAAGAGTTTATAGCGCTATCTCACAGAGGATCAGAAAACAAATGTACAATCATGTGAATCATATGATTTATCGATGTTTTAGGCCCAATAAGAAAACCTCTCTCGGTCCACTGAAGCCTGCACAAGGGCCATGGATTCTAGATGAGTCATTAAGTGAAATGGAGCGAGCAAAATCATTTGCTGTCGACAGGTAAAGCTCAAACACTTTTCTCCACAGGTGTTTTTAGTAATGGCTGAGTACCAGTTGAATTTATTACTATCAACCAAGATTCTTTTACATTGCGTTTTTTATTGTTGACTTGGCCATTACAAACAGACCTCCTAAATCTCGGGCTTGTGTTGTAACAGTAGTAGATAGAAATAAGGTGATGACCCCACACCCACTGTGGGACCCCAGCATGATAGGGGATTCAAAGTCTTTTGGCCTTGGTGGCAGGCGAGAGACACTGTGGCTGATTGGTAAGAGCACTCACCACTGGCGTCCTGGGTTCAAAACATGCTTGAGCACGGGATTTTTCATTAACTCTCTCTGTTCACCCAGAAGTAGATGGGTACTCAGCTGTCTGATGAGAAAGGTGAAGGTGGTGAGGAAAAGGAGTTGCTGGTATAAGTTGGCTGTCTAACAGCCGCTTCCCCCGATGGCCATTATTCTCTATGGGATGACCTTTACTTTAACATTTAGTAGGAAAAATATTCATGTGATTTTGTTACTGAACAGTGAATTCTGCTATACAATGACGCAACCGTAAAGCATTGAGTGATTAACTTAGTACGCCGATTTCTGCTCGGCTGGCTCTGGACTAACTTAGATTTTCTTATCTTGAACCACTCTAGACACCGAGCTATTCAGTATTATGATTTGTACGCTATGTTCATTGAGCTCTGTTGTTATTTCTGATGTAAAGAGACTGGTTATTATTTACCAGGCAATTTTTGGATGCGGCTACAAAGCTAAAGAAGTGAGTAAGGATGTTCACTGCTGGTATAAGTTTGCGGCGCAAAACTAGCGTAGATTAGCGCGTGAAACCTTTGCCCTGATTCCGTGTTATATAAAGCATCACCGATCCTATAGCTTACCCTCCTTCCCACTGCCCATCTCTGAGATCTCTATATACCTGTGTGTTCAAATTGGGCGCGTCTCAGCCATGGTTAATGGACAATTGGGCTGTTCACTTGAGTTGACGGGCCCATGGGGTGAACCGTCCACGCTCTTGGTGCAGTCCCTAATGTGAAATGCTTTTTAAGGCCGGGCCTTGCAAGTGAAATGGTAGCCAACAGTGGTCAGTGGTTGAAGGATAAAATTTGGGGTGAGAAGCCTGTTATGGGCTAGAATAGATATTCAATACAGACTGCGGAACATCGACTCGTTGCTCGCCAGTCACATGGGAGTTCATTAAATAAATTAAATTGTGATTTGAGTTGAGGGAAAAGTGTGAAAATGGGGGTGTTCAAAGTTCATTGAGGAGACACCGTAGTGGGGAGACCCTGATCATCTAGTGTCACCATGCATCCCCCCAGATTTTAAGCACTGCTTGCGATTGAATTTAGTCTAATTGATGTAGTGACATTCAGCTGTTATGTTAACACCCAGGCTTTGCCATATTTCTACAAGGGTACTATAAGTTAGCAGTGTCGTGCTGTTGCATGCTAACCATTCCACCTTCAGCCATTGCTAATCACAATAGCCAACAGGACAACCTTTCCCCTTCCATCTCCCCCTTTCTGAATCTATTCATCCCTTTTCTTTTACCTGATAGCTTTGTATTCACAAGTCTGGGACCTCTAACTCGTATGAAATGTATGGTTTTCATATAACGGGCGGCTTGTATGAAATGAGAATTGAGATTTATTATTCTTCCCGGGGACTTTGCCATCCTATATAACGAACCTCCTAAACCTGAGACTTCTCGGAATGGTGGGAGATTGGAGTGAGGAGGTCACACTTCCAGTCGGTGGCTGGGTGCTCAGCATAACTAGGCGTTTTGACTTTGAGCCATTGAGCTACCCCTCTAGATTAGGGGCTCTAAGCCATACAATGTTGGTTTGGATGCATTGTGTTTATTTTAACCAGATGATAACAGTCAGTAGTACGCTGAAAGCTTCCTCCATGCACTTTTACCGATGTGATCTGACTTTCTGGCGTGTGACGGGGTACAGTGGCACAGTTTCTTCTCGCATCCTCCCCAACGGAACGCTAAGTCACCTGATAATTTTTTCTATGTAACTATTCCCAGTAACCTTCAACCCCCACTCATTTTGTAGAGTTGGAGCGACCCGATTTGAGCAGGCTCCTCTCATACCTGGCAAGAAGAATACCAATGCGGTTCCAGCTACAACTCATTCTAAACGAATGGCTGCTGCCAAGGCTGTCAGAATGAAAAAGAATCAAGCTCTGGTATGAATACATGCAGCCAATGGTTAAAAGAAGTCAAATCTAGATGGGTTACTGTTCTTCTAATGACCTAAAGATTATATTTTTGCTCATATCACACATCTTTTTATTTTTCTCTTATAGAGAGATGCATTCGGTGTGTTTGATTTGAGCCATGCCATTGATGTCACTTAACTTAGTAGACCATGTGGTCAGCCATTCACATCGGTGTGCCTTACAGTAATGCTTGTAGTTTGGGGATAACTCTATAAGTATTGTGATAGTGAATCAGTGTATGTATTCATGCGTCAAAATTTATTCACATTTGGCCATTTGAAATGAAACAGAATTGGGTTCCACGGAGTCCCTACAGACGAATTTGCTCATTTCTTTATAGAATTGCTATTATAGGATTCATGGTGCACTTTTGCATTTTTACTGAACTATCTCACAGCTGTCATGTTTTCATGAGACGTGAGGATTTGTCAGTTACGGACTTACGCATATTATCCTATTATATTTATTTGAGAAAATAAATTAAATGCGGTTGAAATTCTGTGCTCAGAAGACTTTTCATTGGTTTTTTCTGACGCTGAAGATTTTAACAAAGTATTTTAGACGTTGAAAGTTGTCATGCCATCATAGATATGTTGAATAAAAACATTTCTCTGCTGGACAAGAAAGCGCAACTCCACATCCTGTATAGCCTTTGGTTTGGTCAGGTGACTTGGTTCTCCGGTATGTGGCAGAGGTGAGGCGCTAACTCGCTACCAATAGCTATGCATGTAATTTGTTTCTTTGGAACTGTATCCCTTGTTCAGAATAATCTTATGTTGACTCTAACAGAACACTTTTTGAGCTAGAGACACACATGCTGCTAATAGTGCTACAGCTCTCCATCGACTGGCAATCATTAACTTAGGTGTGTCCAACCCATAGCATGGAATAACTTGTTCAGCTAGGTAGTAGGTAGGTGTGAGCGGACATGTCAGGAAAAGCCCAAAATACTTAGTTTTATTGACCAAGATGCAACTATTTTGTGTACACATTCTTGTTGTTTGACTCCGCTACTTGGTCGGACCTCCTGAGCATGAGGCTTGTGTTGTTACTCGTAATGGTACGAAAATTAAATTATGTGAGGAGAACACACTCACCATAATCGGAGTTCAGTTGGTTCTTAAACTTGGTAGTGAAACAAGGTTTGTGTGGCTTTGTAACTAAGCAGCAAAGTCTTCTGGGATAGTGGGACTGGCGCTGGACTAGCAACCGTGGGAATACGAGAATATAGGTGTGAACCTAAGGGGCGCCGTTATGAGTATGAGCTCCTCACTTTTATCCTAGCTGAAAACAAATGAACAAGCCTGATAATGAGGTGGAGCAATGCTACTAACCCGCTCGTGGTGCTCCATGCTAAGCCGTAACTAGTGAAAAAACTAGTATCTAACCCGTTAGCTTAAACGTAATGGCCAAGAGGCTAAACGAGAAAGGGACAGAGAAGTTTTTAATGATGTGCTCTGGAAAGCATCAAATGACTCAGAGGGCCAATCCCCGACAACTCTTGGCATCTATTGGGCAACAAAATAAAGAAAAACCTGACAATCGAGAATGGAGAAAGGACCTACAATAAGTCCTGGTTGCCTCAAGCGGTTAAATTTACCACACACGGGGATAAAATACTGCAAAGCTAATTCAATCAGTCTGTGACTGGACCGCAATGCCCTGAAAATGTCATCGTTCATTGGTTAATTCAACAGCGCTTGTGTTCGACCATACCTACATCTGCTTCTAGGCACTGGTGAACTAGCTGACCTAGCTGAATACATGGAGTAATTGAATTGATATGCCAATGTATTGTATAACTGTAAGCACTGGCTGAAAACCAGCTATCATCCGATCTTACCCTATGCGATGTGCTTTTTTAAGGCTTTAGATTGCATAACCCGTCTGTTACGAATGATTTTATAAGTTAAAACAGATGGGCCTTCTTACGGATTGTTAGATTGTTATACATTTCTAATATAACAATTAACCAGCCGTTCCGGTGTTTGGTGATTCAAAACTTCAAAGCTCCGTACACATCATATAGATGTGTGCCCATTGTTTTTTAGCATCAAAATATGAGATAGGTAATAAGCTTCTGCAGGCATGCCGAGTAGTTTTCGAAAGAACAGCTGTCAGGAGTGGTACAAAAATCGGTCTACTGAGTTTATTTGATTCTGTATTTCCTGGGTTGAGTCAATGGGAAACTCTCTGCTTACTCTCGTGTGCCTGCAAAGAGAAGGTGATTCTAAGGGTAGACATCCTTCGTCTAATGTCACATCGAAACTGACAGTAATGTTACAAAAGTCACTCTGGAAATCAAGCCAGGGACGCGGTCCAAGGCCTAGAATGCTATCCACCACATGGCTGTCTCACCACAGGCTTGCCTAATTCAGCAACACAGTATATCATGCCCCTCTATTCCACATAAAAAGGAGACAACTCTTAAATTAATCCTTGCATGTGCGGTCGAAGACAATAAATATTTTGCGCTATGTGGTGATGCGAATTGCAAGGAGTTTCAAACTGTAATATGTGTTGCACTCATGGTGGATTTATGAATCACTGTTACAAGCTCATTGATTGTCCAATAACCTTTATGCCAGTGCTGTAAATGTTACGGTTGCCCAATTCAATCACAGGAAATATCTTTAGGGTCTGTTGAGCTTCTCAACTTAGTTCATTCCTAACAAGATCGAGACTTCCTTTATCTTTTACCCGTTTATGCTCCACGTTATTATTCTGTGTACTGGTCTGTGGGATTTGTTCCCTTGTTAGCAGGGAGACTTGGGAGTTAGTTAAAACCAGATGTCCTGTCACTATCATGGAGTTCTCTAGGATTCGAAGCCACGACTCACTATGCACAAGACCCAATAATCCACGGCACACCTTTAACAAATCTACCAGAGATATGAAGATAGTTCAGTGTTAGAGTGCTGGGCTCACAGCCATGAGAACCTGACAGGCTCTCACCATGACTATAAACTCTTCGCATTTATCCTAACTCAAAAGGAAAAAATCAAGTCACACCCTGAGGTGGAGCGGTGATACTGTCCCGGCCGTGGTGTTCCATGCTGACCTGGAACTGCTGAACAAACAAGTATCTAACCCGGCAGCTTCTCTACAACACTGAAGGCATCATACGAACTAAAAAAATCTGCTCTGATCATTGCAACGGTGACTGTTACCTAGTCAAATGGTGAGGAAAGCACTGGATAGCACCTGTTGTCACCCGTGGTATGATTTTTGTTTTTATGAGTCATGTCCGGCGATTGGCATACCCCGAGTTTTCTGACCTTAAATCCTGCACACACGCACCAAGTGTGTTGCCGTCAGATGCCTTTATGAAAACTGTTATGAAGAATTTTGTCACAAAACCGTTAGACTATAGACTTTAAAATTGGTTCATTCACATATACATACAAAAAGCTTGTAAGGCGTAACCCTATATCCGTGTTTCGATTGACAAACTCTGAGAAGCACGTCATTTTAAGTGGTTGTTTGTTTTTTATTTGCACTCAAGTTTTTCGGCAGTAAGTTCATGACTTTCACAATATTTTCTTTTGGAGGTGCCATTAACATATGTTTTTGGCACTGGTTACATATTTCACAAAGAGCTTGTAGGTGCATGCACTGGATATACTGGATGTTCAGGGAAAATCGGTGTCGGCAGGATTGCACAATCTAAATACAAACAATCTTTGTGTTATACCTGTCAGGTGCAAAAGCATCTAATTTCCTAACGGGGTACTGGTGAGTAGGCGCAGGAATTTACCGCTCCCTTCCTGGAAGAGTTCTGTATTTCCCAACGCTAGGAGAACTTTCTAAACGCTCAATTCAAAGGAAATGATCGAGGCACTTATGGATCATCATCATAGGACGCTTTCTCTCCATTGCTGGAAGGCCTCCTCCATGAGTTTCCATTCACTGCGGTCTTCGGCAGTGTGTTGCTAGGTTGGCTAATGATTAGATTGGTCGACATTATCACAAAGAGAGTATCAGTTCAACAAGAGAAGAGAGTATACTCAGTATAGGGTCGGTCTGATCATAAATAGAATTGCAGGGTCTGCCATGTTTTGACCACATAACCATATTGAATAGCTGAATCTGGCAGTTTGCTTTGAAATATACAGTCACAGAACATGAAAAAACCCTCGTATAAATCTGGTATCAGCTAAAATAGGAATACTTGTTAAAACCTATCTGTAAAAGACATATTTTTAATCAGTGGGAGCCCTATCATTACCATCTCGGAGAGAAGCTCGGACCTAGTCACCGGATGTCCCGGTCTTGATTTCAAGTGGGTGCTTTCTCTCTCATTGGATCCAGATCGTGGTGTTAAATAAAATATGCCAAACCATGGACCATCCTGAAAACAAGCCATTGGCTTAGTGATGCCATCCATTTATGTAAAATAAGATGATCTTGATGAGGTTATAACTGAGCCCCTCGTTCAGTTTATAATTCCGACCTCCATTGATGACATAACCTTGTCTAGACAGCCTCCTCTTCCTGTTTGCATGGGTCGTGTCACTTTTTCTTTCCTTAGGAATGTAAGTCGAAGCCGAATGTATTGATTCATTCGTCTCGCGGCCGTGTAAAAACTTGCACTCGAATCCACAGCAGTTTCTTTGTTCGGTAATCAGGAAATGCACTCGGCTGTTTACAAGGACTCATCTTATAATGAATGGGTTTAACTCCGAGTGAGCTGCGAATTTGTACAACCATATCACAAAAAAACTGAATCATTAGAACAGATTTAGGAGAGAAGGGGAGCGGGGGAGCGGTGGAGGGACCCTAGTTTAGGCCAGTGACATAAATGCCTTTATGTCACTGTTTAGGCACCATTTTGTATCACCTTTGTCAGATTTGAGTCGACCACCCACAGAGGACCACTCATAGAGGACCACTCATAGAGGCCCACTCATACAGCAATCTTCTGTATGAGGATTGTAAATGTAGGCAGAAAGTACCCTAGTGACACACCCTGGGAGACACTGAGTTCAAGACTGTGAAGCTTTTATACTGACTGGCTCGTTGTGCTCCATGCTAAGCCGTAATTTGCCAGAAAAAAAAATCTATCTCGACAGCTTCACCACAATGGTAAAAACATCATTTAAGAGAACACCACCACATCAGCTCACTAATTATACCAAGCTCAATGACCCTCAGAGGATTGGACCAGAGGCAGTAAGATAGTTATAAAATGTGAAATTTGAGATGGGGAGACTGTTGTAGTAGATAGTCTGTTTGGACAAGCCGCGGTACATGGCTCGCCTGCCAGCTGGGGATTTTATTAGTTAAATACGCCCATGTGACTGCGACTTGCAGAAACAGGAGAAATGTCAGAGCATCCATTTTGTACCTAGATTTTGCAAGTGATATGAAAAAGAAACTGCATGTTCAACAGTGTGAAAAAGGGCACTGAGGACATGGTGTAGTAGACGCACTGGACACAATGATCACCCAGCATCCACCTGCACAAATTGACTCTGGGACACCGTCGACCAAAATTTTCACCACTGACCATACAGTTGTGGTTCAATGGACCCTATATTTGCCAGAATTTAGTGCAGATCTCATTTAAACCTGGGAGCCCCAATAGAACCCGGCTCATTACGGCTCATTTGTACCGAAACCGGGTAGCGAAATTCCTTCGGTACCGAACCTTTACAAAAATCTAAATACTCATTGGCGCGGCATGGAGTTTATGCATTCTTTTCACATAGCTCATGTAGCTTCGGTCGGATTGACCTGAACCTTGTTAAATTCACACCGACAACCCTGGACAAAACAACAATAGAGGGATGTTTTTTTACACTCTATCAATCTGTCGCTAAAACGTTAACTCATTACACAATCGGAGTTAACCAAATCAACGACTTAATATATTAATCGCTCACACTAATTGTTTCAGTTCGCGTAAATTTGCCTGCCTGTTGCTAATTGATGAACGTTAGACAATAGATTGCCAGTGAATCCTAATGATAGCTTATTTTCGGACTTGTTAGTTTGGGTGACTGAGTCATTACCGACTAATTTTTTTGTTTATCATTATCGAAAAATATAAGAAAATATTCAATAAGAGTTCACCGAGACATACTCCCTGTTTACTTCGACCAGGTGTAAGTTCGAGATTCATTCGAACGACCTAGACTTTCATCTCGGAGGTACTTACGTAAGTCGAATTCCGCACCAGACTCCGCCTGAAATAATCAATCTACCGTGTATCCTCTGCTCGATTAACCGGCAGCTGACTTTTTGTAAACATCTCCCCGTGGCTGTCATATGACGTGTACTACCTGCACCTGTCCCTACCCGGCAGCTATTCGTTATATAATAATGCCACGGTCATCGACTCGGTAACTGATACCAATGTACTCAAATTTGCAAAAATATGTCTGCACTCGGCCAAACCTAGAAATTCAATTCTATGAACTTGAGACAGGACATCGGTGGAGGTGAAGGGTGGGGCTGGAAGGGTTGTTTGGCGGTGCGCGACGGTACATGCCGGTGCGTGGTGGGGCGCGGCGGTGCGCGGCGGTGCGCGGCGGTACATGCCGGTACATGCCTGTGCGCGGCGGTGCGCGACGGTACATGCCGGTGCGTGGCAGGGCGCGACGGTACATGCCGGTACATGCCGGTACATGCCGGTACATGCCTGTGCGCGACGGTGCGTGGCGGGGCGTGGCGGTGCGTGGTGGTGCGTGGCGGTGCGTGGCAGGGCGCGGCGGTGCGTGGCGGGGCGCGGCGGTGCGCGATGGTGCGCGGCGGTGCGTGGCGGTGAAAGAAAAAGACACCTAAGCCAAAGCTGACTCTATAAAGAATAGACACTTCCCATCTCAGAGTTCACAAGTGTTGGCAGCAGTGACTTTATGCGACTGTTTAGCAGCAACGGGATAGTCAAATCAGGAGGACGCTGAAGACATTTTATATGACAATGCCGTGTGATTCGCACAATCATAGGAATGAAATATCGACTAAAATCTTTCTGCTTCTTGGGGATCAGACAAATAATTTTTTAAAATTTTTGAGGATTTGATTTAGGCCAGATGATGGATTTGTGTGAGTTTGTGGGTCTATTTTTACTTATATACTTTTTACTAAATTGGAAAAAAACTCGGGCGTGGTTATGCGACTTTGCTATGTTCAGAAAGTCCTTTCTCGAAACACCTGAGAGAAATTGTTGACCTTTGGGCTATTTTCATTACAGCTGAACCAAAGAGAACAACTAAACAGCTGCTACAGGCTAAACAAAGCATGGACTGACATATCAATACGGGTAAATATACCTTGGACGGAGTTGGGAGGGTTCGGGAGGGGTTGGAAGAGGGTGGGAAACGGTGAGGAGGGTGAGGCTGGGAGGAGATTGTGAATGGTTAGAGGGGTTAGAAGGGGCGGTAGGGGTTGGGCAGTGTCGGGAGGGAGGAGAGGAGCGGAAGGTGTTGGAGGGGATTGGAAGGAGTGGGGAAAGGTTGGGTGGGGTGAGAGGGGAGAGTGGATGAGCGGGGTGTGACCTGACTATTAGTCTGCTATCAGGGTTTTGATGTTAACCTGCAGGCCATGCCATACCCAACTTGATATAGTGCCCCAATAAGTTGCAGCCTCATATTTAAACTTTCAGCGAACATCCTCTAACTCATTACTCTAGTTGGACTTCCTAAGCCCGAGTCTTGTTTTGGAGCAGTGAGAGCTGTAAACTATGTGAGGAGCTTACAATTCATTCGCGGTAACC
>Ga0224511_10001144_pt1 | contig 15252 bp, 6 predicted proteins | sample SF_May12_sed_USG_2_FD_169988 | JGI IMG/M metagenome (GOLD analysis project Ga0224511, IMG submission 169988) | Sediment microbial communities from San Francisco Bay, California, United States - SF_May12_sed_USGS_8_1 | ecosystem: Environmental > Aquatic > Marine > Sediment | place: USA...
CGGACGGACGGACAGACGGAAGGACGGACGGACGGACGGACGGACGGACGGACGGACGGACAACGCCATTTCAATATCCCCCTCCCTATTTCATAGGCGGGGGATAATAACTTAAATACGCGTATTGATTTTAGGGACTTTACATATTTGTATATCAGATTGGCTTTTCATGATGTCTTTTGATATATTGTCAATGTATATTTCAAACTGAAAGCTTCAAGTCAATTTTACGTAAACGTAAACACGATATTCACATAATTCAACATACAAAAATTAGATAAAATGAGTAACGTTACCAGTGTAGAAAAAGCCAGCGGAGCTAAAAGCCTCAGGTTTAGGCTTTGTTTTTGACCACTCCTTAAAGCTTTCAAGTCTCGTCATCTTTTTTTCAAACTTCGGATACTTCGGTCGCTGTAGTTGCGTTGTTTGCTGACGATTGAAATAGATACATGTAGATATATAAGATTATAATAAGATTAATGCACTTAACTAGATTATGTGTGTTTGCCAACATTGCATTTTTGAAACTGTATTTTAAGTTGTATTTTAAGTTGTATTGTAACTGATACAAGAAAGTGCAATCAATAAAGGCATTTTAACTATATCAACTTCACTTAAACATAATGCATTGCTAAAAGGAAAATAAAGCTGGGTCTCCTTAAAACAAGAAAGAAAACAAATAGAATTTACCTTTTTAAATTCACATATTTTATCTTAACTTAGCATTTAACGTGCATGTGAATAAACGCAACACAGTTGTAGTCACGTGTAGTTCAGATAAACCAATGTCTTAAAAAGATGTAATGTACTTAACAATAATCAGCTTTTCTATTGTACATGCTTACTAAAACGTGTTTACAGAAAATAAAATGATTTGACATCTGTTGTTTTAGATCGAACATGAAAAATGTTTATATGCCATGAATGCCTCCACTACTTTATACTAAATCCAAAATTTACTTTTCACCTTTTGACCTTTTGAAGTGTGAAATTAACCATAATGAATAATAAATGCGCGTGCGCAAGTTCACATGCATAAAAGTATTTTTTTAATGTTTCATGGCTCTACCACTTAGAGGTAATGAGTAAAGAGCAACACAAATTTAAACAACGGGCGAAGGGGCAAGGGTATATCTACATGCTCTCCATCCGAGAGGACCAACACAGTGGCCTTGAATTAAAAAAAGTATTCCATTTTATACATCGTCGCCATGTCCAATGGAATCCTGAATTAGAGCTATGTAGTCGGCTCCTTTCTTTTGCTGGGCATACGGACAGTCAGGAAACCAGCGACAATGCTCTATCCATGGGTCGTCGTCGTTGTCCCACCTTCTTAGACTTCCGTCACATGCAAAACAACGAACGTGGTCCTCGATACCTGTTAATGTGAACGAACGTGTCGCCGGGTCACATATTGCTTTATACGATGTAAAAAGCGTGTACTCAAACATTGACACAGTCATGTACTTAAACATAATAATAACATATTTTGCTAAACAATTAAGCCACTTTGTGGAGAACCTGGTTATAGTAACTTTCGAGTCATGCCAATTGCGTGTATATCATTGTAATTGTCTTTATGTCATTATGAGATGCAAACGATAATGTATGGGGGAATTAAAGAAACTCATTGGCTAAACTAGTATTTCTTAATGTCCAAATGTTATTTATTGTCTGATGCAATATCAATCGTTGAATCATACTAAAAATGGAGAACAGTGCGAGAGAAAAAAATAATGATTTATCGTCGAAATGGTGACCAGGTTTATCACTATACAGAACTATGTTTGGATAAATTTATCAAATATATAGTATATATATAGAGAGAGAGATTTAGGAAGATTGCATTACTACAAGTTTTCATGCATACCAGTGTAGAAAAAACCAGCCGCCGCAAGCTGCGTCTTGGTCTGGGTCTTATGGCGAGGCCATGTGTCAAAAGATTTCTCACGTGCTTCCTGTGTTGCGTATCTAGGATTTCTGGGTTCGAATTCAAGTGGTGGTGATGTTTCTGAAGATGGCAACATGATCAAGTTGGCTTTCTACCAATACACATTAAATAAAAGGCAACCACCAGCAAACAAAGATAAGTAAACATATTATTTAATGGAGAAGTATGATGTTTACTTCATTATTAAAGCACACACACGCACATCAGAGGCAAATACCCAGAGTGGATACAGGGGAACTAGAATGTTGTTATTATTTCTTGCTGCATCTGACCTACTAACCAATCGAATTGCTTAACAACTAATAACTTACTACTATAATATACTACTTTTATTAGCACTACTCTAGTGTACCGACGGCATCACGTAATTACATAGATTTTCTACTTTATATAAAAGGACTACCTTTGTTAGCGTTATTCGTTGGTCCTGGGTTTGACTCTATTCCTTGAGCTAATAACAACATTTCAATAAAGGAAACGGCACATGTGGACAGGAACAATAACTCCGAGCATTTCAATTTACTTCTTCTTGACCCCGATTCAGACCTCAACTTGACGTTGATGTGCCGTCCTATCCTACAGCGATATGTTCCGAGGTCTATGCCCATTCTGGCTCTGGACTAACCTTAAAACACAAAACAAAGATTTTTACATTGAAGATTTTCTATCACCGAGAAACATGTTCCATGTTTTTCCATACTACATGTATATGTGTAATGCATAGCAACTTATATTCATGTTAAGAAAATAAGTATATTTAAGAAAGAACATATTTCTATTTTAAAACCAAATCGTGATACACACGGGATAATTATTTAAGGTTTGTTTATCTGTCATGATTATAGAACTGTGAAGTTTTTTTTAATAGGCGCGCTCTCAGTATTAGTTTTAAATCAGAAATGGCATGATCAAAAAGTAATATATAACTCTTATCTTTATTCCAGCTTTTCAAAACAAAATATGACAATTCATTTGTTTATAACTACAATCTTTAAAATTCGCGTTATTCAAATGTATTACTACTTTGTTTGGACCAGCAAAAACAAAGTTACATATGCGCAAACAAAACGATTGGTTAAATGACTTTTCGTCTGTCATTCAAAATGTATTGTGATTGTATCTTTAAATTGCTCTCCATCTATTTTGATGTGCAATATTCAGTGGTATTTCTGTTATACGAACCAATTAAAAAAAACTTGGTACAAAGTACACATAAATCCTATATTTTGGTACACATTCCTTAAATTGGGCATTGGAACACAACAAATGGCATATATGTCCTTAAGGAAATCAGTATATGACAGACACGCACGATTCAGTTGTCGGCCTTACACGTAAGACGTCATCACATTGGGCTGTTTTAAGCCGACAAATATGACGTTAGTTTACACCAACAAATCTGGTAGCAAGTAGGTATTTTAAAGTGGTCAGAATTGACAAACAACTGATGGATCTTTTAATCAAATACTTTGTACACATATGTGAATAAAAATAGTTATTTTACGTCAAGCAAAATTAAACCCAAAAACTACGGAAGCATTTGTACAATACAGTCTTACCGCAAAAACACAAACAAACGGTGTGTTGTTTCTAAATGTATGTTGCGTCATGGTGTTCTACGTGTTATGTTAGTTAGTTTTTGTACGGGTCATTTTGTCATGGTACTCTTAAACTTGACATATCTACATTGTTTACAACCCTTTTTTTTAAACATTTTTTCAATTTACATTAAAAAAGCATACACCATTGGTGCTGAACAAACTGTTGACTTCCCTCGCCTAATCGTTGTTATGACATCTTTATATATAGGTTGTACATCACGGATTATTCCACTTAGTGTGGTGATTTATATATAAAGTATTGTTTAGTTATTTGATAATAACTATTTTATTGTCATAAAACATAACAACAATTTGTAATTAGTTATTAAATAGCCGAAACATTAGATTTTACGCGGTCGAGCAGAACCCAAAATATACTTAACATATACCTTTCACACTTAGCCATTAACGGAGGACTTCTTAGAGTTTTATAATGAAACATCAATAGTTTGTCCAAGAAAGACAATGTTTTAGTTTTGGATCAAAGTGAAAGTGAACGAGAAAGTAGGGCGTAAACAATAGAGGTCATTTTTAACCAAACCGGAAATGTATTTTGGACAAACTATTTATCTTTCATTTATAAAGCTATAAGGCTATATCCAAAAAAGTACAAACAAGGAAACGTGTACATATAATGAAGTTGACATATAATACATATATAATAAAACATGAACAAAGTTTGTTAAATTCCTTTGTAAACATGTTCATTCTACCTTGCCGGAACAAAGCTGCAGTGTCAATAGGATATAATATTTTCAAAATCATAAAATGTATACACTAATCATTAAATGTCGGTCTTACTAATTTTTTATATTAAGACCATTCCTGGGGCCGTCTTAACAACAAGGAGGTCATTTTACACTTAATACTGAGCTTGAAAAAATAACCAAAGTTGAGTTTTTTAGTCTAGTTATTATGATGATCTATATGTGAGGTTTAAATGCTTTTTGTTTTCCTAAACATAGGCAAAAAAAAATTATTAAAACAAAATACAGTATGACCTCACTAAAAGATGCTAGGTTTGTATCTTGATAACTTATATTTGGTCAGACATTTTGTAAAGTATCGGTTGATAAAGATACTTAACTTTTTCAACGAAATGGGTCAAAATTAAAAAAAACAAAGATACAATTGCGTGTAGATGGAAGAGCGGCAATTACTTTTCTTTCATTTATCAATCAGTTTTTTTAACTTAATTTTTTATAAACACCATTTATAATATTTGTTTATAATATGATGTGATATTGTGTCAAAAACTACACAATAAAACTTTTTATGTTACATTTCTCTATTCATTTTGATTTTTTGTATGCAATTGATACATGTAATTGCTTGTGATATGGTTGAGTTCTTTCATTTACATATTTGTTTATTTTGAAGCAAGCCTGTTTAATAAATCTCTTGTTAAAAAACAACTGTTTTTATTAGTATATTGATAAGATGACCCCGATAGCAAAAAAAAATCTTTGGTACGTTACCCACAACTGTCAAATTTCAAATTAAAAGAATTCCGGAAATGTATCAAGGGAAAAGGAATTATTCACTGTCAGTTCACTGTCTTAACGATCAGTCGTGCAAATACTAGGGGACTAATAAAACCCGGAATTCGGTATCCGATGGCACTCGATAGGTCCCATCACGTCACAGCCGTTTAGTTTTTTTAATAGGCCCCAAATAGCATGTCGTGTTAAAGACCAGCATAGAGATCTAACGTTACAATCATAATAACTAATACACACTAAATGGTTTAAAGTAAAGAAATTCTTGGTGGCAATCTTTTGGACAATTAGACTTGTGCAAGGTACTTAAAATGTGTTTAACTTCTAGATTAATTCAACATTTACCCCATACAGACCATGCTTCCTTGGACTTTCCTTTTTTAATTTATGCACAGTATACTTCCTGCTTCTGTAATCGGAATTTCCTATTCTGCACAATGAGACATCCCTACCCGAAACAGCTGTTGAATTCTGTGTGTGTTTGTTGAAATCAATAACAGAAATACTATTTATTTAAACAGTCATCTTTCTATTGACACATATATCACAGCGCTGTAGTTACGTTTTATCATAAAAACTCGCTTGTAAAAGTCGTTTAATCACTTCCGCGGTTTGTCGGCCATTTTGTGGATTTAGGTCATGTGGTTTTATAGCGAGATTCTCGCGAGACAACGGGATTCTGGGTAACACATTTGCATGGAGGCGAAGGACGTTGACCCTGGTGACCAACTTGTTTTTCCCCTAGCTTTTTTTTTCTAACCCACCCTGTTTTTAACGCAAAATTAGTTGTCAGGTGTAGAACAATTTAGTTTTTTGCATACGCTGACATGCTTTTTGCGACTTTATCATGCAAATTCATGAAATTCAATGTATTATCAAGCCCACCAATGCGGCCTTGGTCGTGTTTTACAACCCACAAATCGCGGCAGGGCCATTCAAAAATAGCATGTTGGTCATGATCTAAACCGGAAGTCAAATTCGGATATTGTAAACATTAAAACACGATTTCGGACAATGTAAACAATGAATGAAATATGGTGTTTTATTGTTTTTAATGTTTTCCTTGGGTTAATTGGTTTAATATTTGAGAATTTCTATGTATGTAGAACTGGTATGAATTAAATTATTTAATTATAATTTGTAAACATTTGATTATTTTTTTAGAATTGTCAATTTGTTTCTCCAAAAAGAAAAAGGCAAGAGCGACTGCGACCCCTGTCACCTAATTGCATATTTATTTACGTTATCACAACCTTTTTCAGTTGATATTTTACCTTATTTTGCTCATTTCGGTAATGATTATGATTACGTTTCATCTTCTCATAGTTTAGTTTTTCAATCCGGCATCGAGGTATCAGTTGATTCCGACTTACACCTTAGTTTACCAAGTCCTCCACCATTTACCCCTTCACCTGCCCAAAACATTCTTGTCTGACCACCTTTGCACTATGATGGACCCAGCATGGATTGACAATCCTTGGAGTTCATCCGGAGTTCAGTCTTCCAGTGATGTTTACATATTGAAACTAATACAACACACCAGCATTCATTTTCGGGCCCTGAATCCGATTGCTTGCAAACTGGCATCATCCCCACGGTACCATTGGGAATTAACGGCGTTTTGTAAATGCGGGTCAATTTTATTTCTTTCGAGAGAAAATAACAGATGTTTTGTAGCAAATACCATCTCCTAATGGTCTGCTGCAATCTGTTTTAAAAGATTTAGAACTAGACTTTTTCTGTAGGTCTGATCTCCAAATTAGTAGCAATACCTCTGTGGAATTTAATTGAAAATAAGACATTAGTGTCGCTGACATTGCAAACAGATATCTTAACCTAAAACTGTTTTTGCAGGGTGCAGTTGCTAACATTGACGAATTCAGGTGAGGAAAAACTGATTAGCGATGTTGCTATAAAGAAAGATCAAATGTTTGATGAACTTGTGAGGCCAAACGTAACTGATGATCACTGGGTCACCATTTTAAGTGTTTTTGACCGCATTGACACAATTGATTGAGCATGAATTCAAAGACCATCTGCCTGGCGGGCAACATATGAATGTGAACTTTATAGAGACCAAAAGTGCTGAAAAACACAACAAATTCCCAGACAAAATATTTGCATATTTTGACCACCTGTCGCATTTGACAGTTTCTTTAACCAACACGGACCAATGGCTAGCTACTAGAGATGATAAGTGAATCGCAACAAAATTATTTTAATCAGCAGACAGGAAGTTAAAACTGAAAATACCAGGTTTAAAATCAGATAATCTGGTATCAGAGAGAAAATACTAGAAATATTAAGGCTGCAATTTGAGAAAGCTAAACAGGAGGAAAACAGAATCAAAAAGCTTGATAAGGACACAACTGACATTCCATACTATTGTTTGTGGCAAAGTGAGGAGCAAGTAGAATCTGAGTTAGGCATGATAGAAACAGAAAGAGAGAAAGAAGAAGCATGCACAAATAAAAGTTCGAAAAAAAATGTGTTCAATCAGAAAGCAGATTCGGTGCTGTTTTCATATAGTAAAATGATAGATGGAAAACACACAAATCTGTCAGTTAAAGAACTAACAGTCAATGTAAAAAACACTTGTTACGAGTGAATTTGACACACCACCCCCAAGCAATAGTTTAACTAGTTGTATGTTAGTGGGTTAACGGGTAAAAAAACAGTTTGTTGATGATGGGAAATATCTTTGGTCACCAGGTAAAGTGATATTACAGGCACTACAATGTTTTGATAAATCTCAACATTCATACATAAAGTGTGTACTAAAACCATGTTTGTTGTTTGAATTAAACAACATTTTAAAAAAAATCAGGGAATAATCAGGGAATTTACAAAAAGTGAAAAAAAGAAATGTGTCTACTGGTAGCTTCTCTTTACTACCAGTAGACACGGAGCTTCTCTGTGAATGATGTCATGCAGTCCACAAACATGAAAACTCAAACTCTGTGTGCAATTAAAATTGTACACGATGCTGTGAAGTCTCAATACATCAAAATCCACCAATATGATGTCTCTGACAAGATGCTTCAGTACTGCAGTCATGCAAGGGCTAAGTATAACCAGTATCTGATGAGTAGCCATTATGAGTGAAAGAAAGAGTCAGAAAAAAGAAAAAAATCTGATGAGGAGGAGAAATATTGGGAAGCAAAGAAAATAACTGAATATGATGGAAGATGAGGCAAAATAGACTTATCAAGGAGGCTGACAAGAAAGCCAATGAATCCCTAAAAACATGACTTCAATATTCTGGCTCAATCAGTAGCTTTACGGGAAAAGGGACAGCGTATGTTGAAGAAGGAAGTGCTGAAGCAGTCAAGAGATTGTTTCTCACTTGAAAAGCAAAATCAATCGAACATTCACTATAAACTAAAGGGAATCTGAGAACCTACTGTCTTGCTTTTTGTGTTAGACATGTTGCAAGTTTTGATATAACCTATTAACCTTACCTGTGTATCCGCACCTTGCATGTACGTGTAAATGTTTGTAACTTGTGGTCAGGTTTTGCTGTTTGAATGTACATGTGTTAGAATGCTTTAGTGCCTTCTTACTTATATGCATGTTAATATACACGTAACTACTGTAAATTCACATTGTGTACCCAAAACATATCTATGCATAATATTTGTATCTGTGAACTAACACTAAAAATAATTATTCTTATGCATGTTTATGTATATAGTTATATCATCGGCTTACAATGATGTGCTAGAATTAAGGCTTTAGCTTGTGATTGTATTAGTGCTTCAACTGAATATCTTTCCTCAGCTGTCTCAGTTAACATGTTTGGTTTGATAAAAAATCTTCTGATTTACCACAATGAATCACAATGTACAATAATGGATTTAAACATAAAGGAAAATTAAAAATGTTTCAATCTTAGCCAACATTTTAACATTTTATCATATCAGATGATCTTTTATATTTGTAAGTTTTTGCAGTCATGAAATACATTTCAATTATTATTGTACAATTTTCTAGTAGTTTCAGTATTCTTCCAGTTAATTTTTAACATATGCAAAAAACAAGTTTCTCTAACTGCCATGTACATATTCAAAGAGGGCTCTAAGATTGAACATTTTTGTCCTTTTACAGCTTAAAATGTTTCAAGTTTCAATAAATTTTTTATATATAGTTATATATTATAGAACACTAAAACAGCTTTTCAGATATATGCATTAGAATAATTTGGTGGTGAAGGTATGGCTATAAGGGGAGGTTGGAGGCCATACGCATACAATTGTATCTTTGTTGTATACACGAAAAAAAATCAGGGAAAATATTTTTCATCGGGGAATTATCAGGGAATTTCATTTTTTGAATTTCTGTGGCCACCCTGTTTATATTAATCCTAAATTATATTTGTAATTTTAGGTACCTGGCTTTCCTCGGTAGTACAATATCAAATTCGATGGAGACCCGGCAATTAACTCTGACAATTCAGCAGACCACTACCGTGTGAAGGAGGTTTTTATTCTTCCCCAATAAGGTACTATAGTTATTTTTAATGTATATTTTAACTCTGACTGATAAATTATATTTAGTGTAGCTTGTGTTGTTGTTCTTACATCTACAGTTTCTATATGGGCGAACAGAATTCAACAGATATGGGATTTTCCATTTTTGAAATGGGAAATCCCGTATCCTGTTTAACACCTTCTTATAATTTACACAAATATGTTTGAACTGACAAATAAAATGCAAATAAAATATATTTCCTCACACAAAATGTAAAAATACTTTGCTATTTCATTTTGACGTTTAATTTTATTTCCTTCTCGACATATTTGTCTATGTGTTGCATTAGCATCTAAATAAGTACATTTTTGTGCTACTTTTGATATGTCACTGCACCCATTAACATAAACATAGTATCTTGAATTTAACTAACTACGATCCACTGTATACTGAATTTTACAGTTAATATTTTGTACTTTATCACGTATATTCTGTCTTCCATCTAACGCAAGTTAACATGATCATTTTATCATTGTTTGCCGAAACAAAATGTTGTAATTATTTGTACATATCTGTTGTAACAATGTGTTACCTGACAATAAAACTGGAATCTGGAATCTGGAATCTAAATGTATTTGGTGTTTTAAGGCAAAATTTTTAAAATATCCGAAAATGGCAGAAAACGCCGGATTTTATCAAAATTCAACACTTGTTTTTTAATCCAAAAAAGAAAGAAAACTGTTATGAATTTGTCTTGATGAGAGTTTTAAAATGATATAGATCTACAACACTTGCACCATCCAAAAAAATTTGGTGTATTAAAGCAAAATATTCAAAATATCCGAAAATGGCAGAAATCTACGGAATTTACAAAAGACAAAGTGTTTTAAGTTCAATAAAAAAGGAAAACTGTCCTGAATATGACATTATGGGGCTTTAAAATGATATATAACAATTGCATAATGTATACAATGAAATGTAAAAAATGGTCTGTCGTTACTACTATTATGATCATTTGTCTATGAAATATTTAGCTTAAACTTGTAATTCGGTTAAAGACTCTAAATTAAAACTTCAAACATGATAGTACTGACCTACATAACTCTTACATGAAGTTGATTATATTGATCATAATGAAGTGAATGTAAAATGCAATTGGGTACACATCATATTCCTGACTACAAACATGATTTTGGTTTACATATGCCTCTTATTCAAGCTAGTAATTTACGTAATTTATCATACCTTTGGTTTCTCTTGGTAAAAAAACCCAAAACGAATCTCCAGTTTGGTATATAAAATGTCTGTTTATATTGTGGTTTCGTTTCCGGCCTAATTGGGAAAAACCCAACGTTTCGATACGTAGAGGGCTACTAGAACCCGGGACCCGGGACCCGATCTCCGATTGGACCCGCTTCGGGATAAGCATGTGGTAAATTGGTATCATGGATTCCGATCCAAAGTATTCGTTTTATGGCGATTATCTGTTGCTATAAACTGATAGCGATGCGATTTGTATTGTGATTGATACAGTATTGGCCTTTTATATTGTTATACAATGTATTATTTTATTGTGTTATGATACAAAATTATATATTATATAGTTATTTATGATATTACATGTTTATATAATATGTTTTTAATGTTATGTTCTATATATAATTATACAGTTTATCACCATATTATGTTATATGATGTCCTAAAATATATTATTATGTTTTATCATACTATCTAAAATATATTTTATAATGTCATGTGTTTTTTATAATTAATCATATTCTATAATATAAAATGCTTGTTACGTGTTATTGTATTATAGTCAAGGATCCTTTTTAAAACATCTGATCGACTCTCATAGAAAATCGCTTTGGGTTGATTTCAGTCAACAATAATTTTAACTCATACTGACTACTCATTTAATGCAAAAAAAAATTGTGTAAGCATGTTATACATTTAAATAGAAAAAAAGTTAAATGTACATATTTATTTTCATTTAAGAACCAAAATATACACATGCTATGAAAAATATAGATAACTAAACACTAGATTGATAACAGGGGTTTTAAATTGGAGTTGCTTCCCCTTTCATACTATTTGAGTTGGTTCCCTTTCAAACTGTCAACTTTTGAAAACATTTTCCAATCTTGCGACTTTTAACAAAATAAAGGTACGTTGGACCCAATTTGATTGTTTTATTACATTTTCTCATGTATTAAGGGTGATTTATTCCCAAATATCAGATAAATTCTAAATATTATTTGGTAAAATTGTTTCACCATTATTTTGCGAAGTGGAGTTTCAGCTTTCAGAAATGTAATCTGAACGCGAATTATTTCAGCTACTTTCACACCAAGCTCAATGGACTGAACTTTTTGTATTAGTAAATTTCTGTACTTTATCGGATATTTTGCAAGTTTAGAGTACATCATTTATCAATCTGGGAATATGCGTAATCTCCCTTACGCACGCATTTTAATGAATGTGCTACAGTTAAATAGGTCGAGTTACATTATTATTTTGTTTTCAAATCATTATAAGTTGATGTTTTGTGGGTTATATATAGCTTAAAACCCACACATTCTATAACTACATTCACGAATTGTATTGATGTTTTTTTGTGTGAATGCTTTCATGTGTTTTGATGTTATACATATTTTATTCGCACTTACCCGTGAGATACATTATACAAAACCGCAATGATGCAATCAGTTGTTTTGTATCCTGTTATAAATCTCGAGAGAGAGAGCTACATAAATCTCAAGGATCTGTGCACTCCAGAAGTACAGTGTATCAATAAAGAAGTAACTTGATATTCTCTCCACGATACTACGAGCTAAAATATGCTGTGACGTTTTGTCATGATATCGAAATAAACAACCGAATAAATTATGCAAATGCGACAGAAAGGAAAGGATCCAGCAAGTTTTGTACTGAAAATTATATATTCACAGCCTCCCGTGATAACATTTAGCTGTATTTAACAAATACCCCCTCCCCAGTATACCTATCTATCCTTTTAGTAAATGCATTTCTTATAATACACAAACAAACAACTTTTGACAGAGGTTTTACATTATTTACTCTATAGGTGTGTCGGTTTGGCCGCAAAATAAATGAAACAGTTTTTGCAGCAGCTTCAACATTTCTTTTGCGATCGAAACGGAAGTTCACATATGTAGTCTACATGCCGTGTAAGAACGCAGGAAACATGTGTCGCGTCCACGGACACAATGCAATATGTCACCTTACGGCTGGTCGTTTCCTTTTATCACACATTTAGACCTATATTTTCTCTTAACGTTGTAACATACACAAACATCTTAATAATGTATGCAAATACGAAATAATCCTATACGGAGAACAATGAAGATATGTATTATTTATAACTTGATTAAATCTGATGTTCCAAACACATACACATTAAATATGAGAACTATTTCACTGTATCATCAGTCCAAGCGATATGTACATGTACTTGATAAGTCCATGTAAGCCTAATGTGAATAACAGCTGGGGATGCAGAGACCCAATTATAAATACAAAACTATTTTACACTGTATAAACACCTATTACATTTATACAGACTGGTATTTACTTCTAAAGGCTAAGAAGAACATTTGTTAAATTGATAATTAGATGTATATTTAATTGCACATCGTGCTAATGTTCTTAACCAGACAATGACTAAACCATTAGGGCATGACAGTCTGAACCGATGCTCGTGATACAGATGATCTTGATTGCCCAGTTCTAAGTTTTCTTTGAGCCCATAGATATTTTGAGACACACAAAAAACCTTCTGATGTCGATAACATCTTATAAGTCTGTTTGTGTGTTCTTTTTTATGCAGGAATAGTACTACCGCTTGTAATAAAACATGTTAATTTATTTTATTATTTTATTTGTGAAAATGTTAATGTCAAGTTAATTGGTTCATTATAGCAATAAAATGGTAATTGTTATTACAGTTATTAATAAAGAAATGGAAAGTGATCACATATATTGTTTTGAAGTTATTAGAGTGCTATCACATACGGTATTTCTATTAACAATGGAATGCGACGATTAAAGCCATTTGAAAATATATATAACTTGGTATATGAACATACAAAACATTGCATTTGTATGAATACATTTTATGTCGTTACAATTTACATGCTTAAAAAGAAAAAGGATATGCTCGTTTCCAAAATTTTACTATAAGTAAACTTTCTTAATATCTTAAACCATATCAAGGGTGTAATAGATACTGACTATGGATGTGTTGTACATGTACTAAAAGAAAATAATTGCGAGCTCGCCAATTAAACACGATATAACAACTTCTATAATGTAGTTTATTTTTAATTGAATGTGGATGTAAAACAGTTTGGATATTAGTAGAGAAATTCTTTCAGTAAACATATTTTTATCCTCTGATATTGCCAAATGATATCCGTATGTCGTCCGCATCAGGATAAAAAATGGCTCGCGCAGCTATTTTTCGGACGGTTTTTACAGATGCCGATACACATTCAGTCGACAGGAATATCCCCAACTGTTTTCAACGTGTTCGAATTTTTCCGGATATGCGGATCCGTAAGGCCGCTATTCCACGTCTCCGTATCTAGATCAGGATCCGTAAAAAAACGAACGAGCAAGCGAGAGTACATATAAGAACAAACGAGCGAGAAAACAAAATTGCAATGTGAATGGATGTATGCAGCATTTGCAGCCTTGTAAACTGTGTAACCTAATACGTTCGGCATGCAAGGAAATGCATACACGTGTGGGTTAATCCATTGATGGCCATAAGTATTATAATATGTTTATCTTAACAATATATTACAGTAAGAATTACACTACAATATAGTCTCTTACAATACAACACATGGTAATGTTTGTGGTACAATCTATTCATATTCAAATTAATGGTAAGGTTATAGATCTTTTAATTGACCGGTGGGATATTTAAGAGAACTCTGAGAAGCATTGAAAAAATTGTTATAGATAATAACAAAACAAAACATAGCGCTGAAAGGTCTACCGCAAAAACTACTGATTGACGCATCTCTAAACAGTCGAAACAACAACTATAGTGTATCATATATTAAATGTCGTACAGTGATTTTATTTAAATAATCGTATTTGTTTGACTCAAACAAATCTCTTATCTCCTCACATTACAATCTGTTTAAAACGTTTGTTTTGGCACATTTTACTTGAACGGTCAGTTGCCTAACTGTCAACCATGCTCCTATATAACGGTACATGGTCAATATAGGGTAAGGCCTTTGTAACGGATGCACAGATTTGCAACTAGGAAGAAGTTTCAAAAGCTTTATTTTATTGAAACATATGACATTTACAGACGATCCACTTTTCATAGTTGTTTCTGTTTTAATTTTATTAACAAGATTGAAATTTTTATTCTATTCATATTAAAGGGAGATAATAAGGTGTAAAATTATTTCCCTTTAATTTAATTTAAGCAAATAAAGGTAACTTGCATTTTAAAAAGAATTTTCTATGGTTGAAAAGTAAACGCATAATATATATCACATTCTTATGAAACAATCTTGTTTATATTTTGATAAAAAATACAAATGTGTATCCTTCATAGTCCATTACAAAGGTCTTACCTTAAAGATGCTAGGTCTGTATCTTTATACCCTTATAATCAGTCACAAATCTTCCAATATGTTAAAAATACTAAATAAATTAACATTGTATAAGGAATTGCAAACTTTTG
>Ga0224511_10001145_pt1 | contig 15250 bp, 6 predicted proteins | sample SF_May12_sed_USG_2_FD_169988 | JGI IMG/M metagenome (GOLD analysis project Ga0224511, IMG submission 169988) | Sediment microbial communities from San Francisco Bay, California, United States - SF_May12_sed_USGS_8_1 | ecosystem: Environmental > Aquatic > Marine > Sediment | place: USA...
CACGATAATTACCGAATTAGTTGATGATTGCCCATAAATCTCGGTTATTGCAGATTAGATGGTGTGGTGTAGCCCACTCTCGGAAGTTTACGGAGAGTGTCGTTTTCCGAAGAAAAAACCGACGGGAGCTGATTGGTCGGACTCTAAATTTAAATCGTTGCACTTAACAGGCAAATTGTACTGAGTAATTCTGGATTACCTCCCTCTATTAAAACCCTGAGAATGATATTTATATTTCAGTTAGAAATATATCGCTTAATGTGCATTTGTTGGCTTAAGTTTTTTTTAATCGATACACTTACTTTTGTGTTTCCTACATAATTGTAATTAGTGAAAGAATCAGACAGCTTCCCTTTAAAAGCATTAAAATAGTATAAACTTTCTAACTGGTTTTACTGAAATTGTTGAGGGACGGGAAGGGGTTAAAGGAATATCTTTAGTGTCTTAAATGTCATCAAAAATTAGCTCATTGTTGCACTGCAATTTCTAACAACAATTTACAAATTTATCTTTGATAATACAAAGATTATCGTTTGTATGTACAAGGAAACATCCAACGTAGTCACTATGACATAAATAATGACCAAATTATCATACACATATGTCCTTAACGGATATAGCCACTGTCAAAACCCGCCGTGCTGATGCATGCTGTCTCAATGCAAAAACGAAGGCAAGGTTTAGGAATCCGTGCGTGATGTTTACAGACTCCGTACGTTTTAGGGAGCATGCAGACACGACGTAACATGTTAAGTGTGAGCAGAATATTTCTGCATTTGAGCTGCGTGCAGGCTACGGATTTACCACCAGTACGTGTGACGTTCGTGTACGTCTGCATTTCCACTTGTTCTGCGTGCCACGCACGTTATTAGTACGTTGTCCGAACGCCTTCAGTTTAAATGACCAAAAACGCACACACCTTCACGTACCTACACCGCGTTCTCTTCATACTGCGCGTTAATTATGTTTCGACTATAGCCCTTCGGGCTACTCAAATAGAATTTTCTGTAGCCCGACTGAAATAGACCCAAAATTATGTTGTGGTCATCATGCATAATATTTATATTAGAAATGCGTTGATTTGCACTCATTTTTATTTTGGTTGTCTTTTTTTACGAACAAGAAACTCCACAATCAGTTTGTTTGTCAATTTGTTTCTTTATTTTACTTCGAAATGTTTATCGTCCGGTCGGGCTTTTTTGTATACAACACTAATCTACCAACCGGGCGGTTACTCGAGTTGGGCTTCGGGCTTATAGACTAAATCGCAGACTGGTCCTCTTTGTTCATGCTACGTCCTACCCAAATTTTCAGAAGAAAAAAACGCAGCGCACGTAGCATCCAAACCACGTACGGACAAAAAGACGTACGGCGGTTGTGACCGTGGCTTTTTGGTCAGTGTTTAGCACAGATCATGAGATTTGCATTTATATGCATTTTGCATGTTGAATTTAAAACGCAGGCAATGTTTTTAATCCTTGAACATATGAGTACCTGACAAGAGCAATTGTTCCCTTTTGTAATTATGTCGTTATCTTACTTATCTAGACTCCTTGTACTTACCCAAAAGTTCCTCTGAAGCATTTTCATTTTCGAAAGAGATTTCACTGCTGTTTGCTGAAACAAAAAAAATGTTTCATATCAAATATGTATTTTATGCTCCCCAAAAAAAAAATCGTTGGAGCATCCAGTCACCGGGTTGTCCGTCCGTCAGTCCGTACGTCCTCAATTTGTGTCCGGCCCATAACTTTGTTATTTGAAGTCGGATTTTAAAACTGTTTCACAGCAATGGCCACCATTTTGAGTCGCGCGCAAAAATTGGGTCGCTCCCTTGAAGGTCAAAGTCACAGCATGACCATGCAGCAAAATCGTGTCCGAGCCACAAAATCGTTATTTGAAGTCAGATTTGTGTATTGCGTACTACATATAAGATTGGAACATATTATTTGTTGCGCATTATTAAATTAAAAAAACGATGAAATGATTATATATATATTATATATTACTTAAATAATGTGTTTAATTGCATTTAAAAGTTGTTAAATGAAATTAAACAAGAAAATGGTTTATTTTGCCATTTTTCATGAAAACATGTGGGTTGAATTGTTCATCAGTTTCTAAACATAGATTTTTCCGGGTGTTGAGGGTGCAAATGTTTGACGGGCAATTATGTACATAATCAAACATATATATTTCTTACCGAGGCAAAGTTTTATATTTAACATTACTAACAATAGAAATGTCAATAAAGTACTATTAAAAATGGATAAAAATACCTTTTAAAACATGAAATCCAAAATTCTTAAACGATAAAATAAGTAAACATAGTAGGGCCTTCATTGAATTATAATTTTAAAAAGCTTACCGCCATTCATCCATGAATCACTATTTGGGACACTGTCATTTTGCTTACTGTTACGAGCTCCCATCTTAAACAAAACAAAAACATATTGAAATGACCCATTTATAGTTATTGTTATTAACTATATATATTTTTATTAATCATCTATATATTAATTTTTGTTTCAAACGGAGTTTGTCTATAGTTTGGGTTTGGATTTAAGTTTGGTATAGTTATGCAATTCATGTAATTTATTCGTGAAAAATGAGGAAGTCCTCAAGAAGCATAGCTTTCATATTGAAACAAGCTGTCTCCCTTTAATTAAACTGTCAATCAATAGTAACGAACGATGCCATACTGCTGTCGCATGACAAAAACTTTATTTTTAAACCAAAATATGTAATGTTAACAAACAAAACGTGTTATAGATATGATCGGACAATACTGTTTTTCATAGTTTTATGTTGTGCAGCTGACCTCAAGAATACACTAGAAAATCAAATATTTTAAAATATCACTTCAAAAACATATAATACAGTAGTTAGAAATCAAATAGTGGTTAAAAACCCACATTTTTTTCACATTTTTGCTTTAAACACAAACAATTTGCTTTTCTGTCATCGGGATATTCCTACTATATATAACTGCTACTGGGTTAGTAACGCAGTAGATTATGCAAAGAAAAACGATGATTACCAATGATTGTGTCAACTTTCTCACTTCAATTAAGGGTCAGTATTAATTCTCCACCTCACCTAACTTGATCAGTATTTACCTTTAATTTTAAAAAAAAATGTTTTGAGTATCTGAAGGTCAGCTGCTTTAAACCTACATGGCATTTGTTGTGGTAGTAGAAGTATTCGTTACTAAAATGCAAAAACGTTGTATATCTAAAACACAAAACACAATCACATTGTTAGTAAAATCCTTTCGGCGACGGCAATGAAAATAATATGAAGTGTTTAGCAGATTTGGATAAGGGGTGGATTGCGTGCGCTTAATATAATGTTAAAGCTAAGTATCTGGTGTTATCTATTAAATAATGTGGACTGATACGTTGCATACTTGTTCAATGTCAAAACCTGAACTTTGCACAATCAAATGATGTTTGTTTACAAATGTACATGTATTTAATTAATAATCTAACCGTTTTCGAAGAAAATGATCAAATCAAAATGTGTCCTCAAGTAATTCCCCAATTGTATTATTATTTAAAATAATTTACCAGTAGTGACATTGAACTGTATACAGATTGCTTTTTTACCTGATAAGAAAGTGTTTCCAGTTAACAGGAGACCAAATTACATACACTCTGTAAACGTAGATACATTTACAATATGTACTTTGACACCGCTTCTTATCGACCATGCATGTTTGTCCCGTTTGAACTCATATACTATGATAAGCACTATTTTTACAGCAAGGACGCCAACATTTCAAATGCTTATTTTATTGATGCATTATGGATACATTTTAAGATGCTATATCTGCATCTTGAAATCCCAGTATGGTAATTATACTGAACAAATATACATTGTAAAATAATTGCAACATTTCTTGACAAATAATGGATGTTGTACCCCAAAAATAAAAACACAACAACAAAACAAAATGCGAAAAACACATCATTGTAAGAGCCGGTAATCGAACGCGAGAAATTGGTACCGCATTCCGAAGCTTTACCGCTTTCTGTAATATTTTTACAAAGACGGATTACTATATCTGACAGTTTTTCATATTGACGGGAGTATGATCTACAGCTTAAGTGTATAGTTAAAAAGTAAGATGTAAACAATTCTGGTCGAAAGATACAAAGCATTTTTATTATTAAGGTCGACTGCGATGCCAGATATACCATCGTGCATTAATCATTTTCGAACGCTCATTCCAGATAGAATCTATCTCTTTTTAACAAGATTTGACGGACGATTGAAGCCAAACCTTTCCTTATAAAGTTAAATTATTTTTATTGATTATTGTGTAGTAAGGTTTGAATGAGCTAGGGCAATACATAACAGAGATTAATGATGATATTATACACACATTATGCAATATATTTGTGTTAACGTACGTTTCATGAATCTCATGTGTGCATTTGAAACGTTTTACTTATAACATATTTGCAGTTTGATCACATTTACAATGCGATATACACATCTAGACTTGCTCTGAATACATTTTATGGTTTAAGTGTTAAGAACATATATCCGGGTACTCAAATTCCGATGTTGAAGTATTTTTTATATAAAAATGTGTAATTCTTTAAAGAAAAGACAAACTATAAACGGCATACACATTTTTGAACTTTTATTTATATACATGTATAAACTAAACTTTTAAATTTTATTAAAATATGATTCGATACAAAACACCAGTTTGTACATGAATGTAAAACTACAACCTATACTTAATCCCTGGAAAACCAAATTATAATATCAATTAAGTGTAGAATTATCAGCTTAATCTCTGATACGTCCCCCATTGGTGGACTTTGGCAAGAGTATTCTGGTTTGGCTTTTCTTTGTTAGGCATATTTCAGACGTAAAATGAGGCATAGAAATGAAGATGAGTTGTGGCTAGCAAGACATAATGTGCTATGTAGATTTAAAGTACCAATTGCATCTGGAAAAAGCTGTATGATGTTCAAACTAGACGATGATGACTGGGAACGTGTAGAAACGGCGTTAAACGCATGTTTTGAGAAACTGTAATTAATTAAGTTCAAATTTGTGGAAATGTAACGTACGTTACAATGTGACAAAAACGCAATGAAAATATTTCTTGTCAGAATAAGAATTCATTTGTGTAATGCTTTGTTGTTGAAGTTGAAAAAATACTGAAATTTGGTATACATGTACTAGTAGTTAAGAAGTTATTTATGTCTGCTGATAATTAATACCATATTTCTGGACATAGTGGCTGTATATATAATTTATGTTTCGCTGCTTTCCATATGTTAATAAATATTTATTTCCGTACGGAAAATTTGCTTTAAATGAATCGTTTGAGGTTGCTGATAAAACACATATATACAAAAAAACTAAACTAGTATATTGTATTTTGCAAGTGTTATGTCATTCACAAATTATAAATTCTCAATATATACAAAAAATAATATATAAACTTTTGTCCTTAGTTCAATATTTTTACGAACTTATTTCATTATCGCATTATGTACAAATTTGATTTCAATATCACAACAAATGTTCTTTTAAACAATGTTATGTCTCTTTTATTGTTTTTCATATAATTAGGATTGTTTATTTGACTTCATATAGCCTTTACCTGTTTAAAAGTTCAAATTAAATGGTACACTGCAATAGTAACGTACATTTCTTACTGCTGTTTTTACCCAAAAGCCACCAACTTTGAGCATCCACGAAAGCAAAATATACTTCTTTGATGTGTACAACTCTCTGGATTTAACATCTTAACACATTCAGCTAATGATTTGTGCACTGAAACAAGCAGTATTCTTGTTTTCATTTTTTTGCCATTTACCTGACATTGAATGTTTCAATGGTATTGAACTTGCGTTAAATTACGTAAAGCTCCACGTCGCAACAGAGTAGGGTCTCTGTGTATTAACAAGGAATCCTGCCCCATACCAAGTTTCAGTAGACCTAAGAGAACAGTTATGGGGAGTAATGGATTAAGATTGTTAAGTAGTGTTTTGTAACTATGGTAACACATTTGTTTGGATTTAAATAGTAAGTTTATATAATGTATTTTATATTTGTCGATTTGTAGATTTGTCGATTCAGCGATGACGCCAAGGCTAATTGCGGGAAAAACACCCGAGGTTAAGATTGTGCTTGTACCAATAACATCTCATATCTCAAGATATCTACGCTGCATACAATAAACACATCGCGAAACAAACGCTACATATAAGGGCGGAGAAACTAGCGTAAACATAATGTTTTTAATTCAATACAGATTGTTGTTTTTTCTGTAGTTTGTTGAAACAGATTATGTAGGTGCAAAACATCGAACGGCATTAAACTGAAACACGGTTATGTGTAAAAACTATGACTATGACACTATCACGTACATCACTCATTCATAACGAAAGTCAGAACAGTCATATAAATATTTATAAAGAATCTCTGTACGTTAGACCTGACGACAGCAGGCTGATAGGAACAAGTCCTGGACCGCTTATTATCTAAGTAACATGGTACATTAACCACGGTTAAAATATCCTCACCAATTTGAGAGACGCCATAATCTTCCGACTGGGTCAATAGCTTTCGACCCTACACTATTTACCGATAATCTGCAAATATAGTGAAGAAACTTGATGATAGAATGCAAACAAAACTATGTGCTCTATGATATCGAAAAATTATGACCAGGTGTTACCCAAGTCGGATGTGTGTTGACCGACTATCAACTATTCAGGTTGTCACATACGCTAAAATGTTAGCAGAATATGTATTTTAATGAATGTTTTCAAAGAAAAGCATTGTGGCGTTACTTTAGTACCGTTTAATTACATTTTATTGGTATACAGGTGAACCAGAAAAAGACGGTTTGTTTTACCATTTACGTGCAACGTATTAATGTACGTTTGGCAATGCTTAAACCACCAGCTGGCGATTTATGCTAGGTTGTACTTGATATGTAGGCCAGAACCGAGATTCTCAGTTGATAAAACAGACGGTCTGTCTATCCAGTACTTGTAACATGGCAACGTGCTTGAACAAGATTTTTTCTCCGATTTTCAGCCTTAATATGACCAATAGGCAATTTTCAGCGACTAGAACAAGTCGTTTCTTTGATACCCATATGATCTATGTTTGTCGTCCGTAGATCCCTTACAGGTGTGATGAAGCAAACTGAAGTGTTTTACGCAAAATGTTACCAGTAGGTTAAGCAAATTACTGGAAGCGCAGCTTGCATACATTAAGGTAACAATATCAGTCTCCGTTTTATTAAAGGTGTTCATCAATGATAATGCAAGACGCCTTACTATCGACGCCAACTAACGAAAGAATGCAACTCTCAAATGTAAAACTAAAAATAAAAAACTGATGAAAGGGAATAAACAACATACAATATAGGTTTCCAGAGGACCAGAAAAATATTACTACACTAGCTGTGGTAATTATTTTGAGACGCATAGAATACAAAGTAAATGCAATTTGTTTTATTTGTTATCAGGTATGTCTATGCAATATTATGTACAAACATAAGACTTTAATCAACTGTCTGTCTGTATCTGTCTTCCTGTCTGCCTGTAATAAACAAATTTTCAAATACAAGTTCAGATGTGTTCGAAAATGACTTATACATAAAACGTGTACATGTATACTTTTTAGGAATATTTGTGCTGCTTTTAAGTTACATACATGTTAACTTAAAATGTTATACACGATTGTATGATTCACATGATTAGTGCACGCTGAGGAAAAATCAAGATGTTGTGTTACGATGTCAACGTTTATTACATAATTATGTTTACAACGCAATTTGCAACTTGGCTCATGCGACTGAACACACCACATTTCTATTTATGGTTTGTATGTTAAATAAAACAATACTGAATACAATATTTTTTCATTTTAAGGGAAATTGCATTTTAAACCTTTAACAGGATAAAAGTATAACGTTAAAGTCATAATTCAGAATGTTTATCGCTTGATATCGATGCTTGTGATAGTGATCATCACCAATGAATTAAATGTCAATAACAGTTGATAATGTGAACCCGATTGTCGAGTGTAGGATCACTTGTATAATTCGTCGACCGATTCGTCTTCTATGTAACGTATCTATAACATTTCATTGAATATTGATTATAAACGGTTGAGTTGCGGTACCTAGCACACACGTACAAACTTGAAGTGTTTAGTTTTGCCAAGGGATCAAAAGATCGAAGGCCAAATTTCATGATACCGACAAAAGCAGCTCTAATGATTGTCATTATTAACACATGTTTTACCTTTTTTCCAAACTATTGTCTTTGCATTCTCAATACCTAACAATTATTTACAGTATTCTTGAAGATTTCTAGCAATTTTATCATAACATTGAAATTTTCGTTTCAGCATAAAGAAAGTTTCCAAAACCTTTTTAATATTTTTTATTAATTATTTGACATATATTATATTTTATAATGCCTAAATATGTATATACCCCTCAAAATAATTTAAGGACCACAACACTAGAGAGCTACACATTCATCAATTTTATTATAAGAATTAAATTGAAAAAAAGGAAAGCCCTCAGGAAGCATAGCGTACACGGGAAAACAGGCAGGAACTACATAATATCTGAAGTTTATAATTGTAAAATAATGTAAACGCGAATATAAACGGTTAGCTCATTTGACATCGGAAAGTGTCACCACTACCGAAATTTGAACGTTTGCATGGGGCTTGAAATACTTTTACAAACAGCAATATTACATGTTAAAATTCACACACCAACGTAAGTAAATATCACGCATGGCCGCCTAAAGCGTCAGTAACAACCCTACACTTAGAATTGAATCAGTTTCCTGATTGCAGGACGATGAGTTCTTGCCCCCTCCTAAATGTGCGCTTGTGCGAGGTCTTCCCAGGTTTGTGGTTGAGCTGGCTGTGCCGTGATCCGTCGTTGGAGTATTCCCATACATTCTCTATTTGATAAACATTAGGGGAGGGGCAGGCCAGTCCAAACGTTATATTCCTTTCGCGCTCAATGTACTCATTGACAACACAAGCCCGGTGCGGACAGGCGTTTTCGCCCATAACAAAGTCCTGATACACAGCACCAGCACAAGAGTGCACAAATGCCTCAATGATCACATCTCGTTAGTGAACGCCGTCACTATCCCATCACTGTTATAATATGTAAATGTAATAATACACAAAAATCTCTTCATTCCCAAAAGGCCCATGAACATTAAAAATTGTTGACCGACGTTGAGTTAAATATATATTAAGCTACCCAGGCCATTCTATCTTGTCTTTCCTGGAAGTAGGGGTTAACAAACCTTTATAACGTGAACGTGTTTGGAGAGTTATATTTGTTTAAATATACCACACTAACGTTTCTAATATTGAAATATGTCCACACATAAAATATTAACAAATGTTTAAACTATTTCTTATAATTGCCTTTTTCGTTACCTATATAATGTGTCAAATAGTATAATGTAAACATGTTCTTTAAGGTCAATGACCTTCCTATTTTTGGGATAAACAAACTATGTTTAGAATTCTTAAACATTAAGCAAGAACTCACGCGAAGTTCAAATCATTCGCACCAAAAACGTAGTCATGAAAAGTTTTATTCATAAAACCAGAAGGTCATTGACCCATGTGGCAAATTTACAAATATATGTCATGAATTATACATTACAGCAAACATATTCATAAATATCTAGTAAATAACATAACCATTATAAATAAAGACAGAAAAGAAGAAGGAAAAAAATTGATAATTATTATGTACAGTATTTAATAAATACTATATAGGTCTTATGTATATAAAGTAGATCTATCTAATTCAAGATTACATATCTACTCATAGCTCTATGTATATCTACTATACACTTAAATGTTTCTACATATGGTTTCTATGTAGAAAAAATAACGCAATTGCCTAAAGTTCATACAATGATTATTTACACAATTTCCACACAAAATATTTACAATTCTAGCATAATATAAAAAAGACAAAGCAAGATTGTACATTTGAATAAGGTAGTTAAATCACGATTGTACCATTTTTTAATATATAAAGAGTTGTCTCCCGTAAAACTACCGTGTTCCGGCTTTAATCCACACATTGTTGCGGGGTACTGAGTACCCAGTACAATGGGTGAACACGTGCGTAGTGTTTACAAAATTAATGCGTGATTAAGATACCAATATACTAAAGTATCGTGAAAACATGTTTAGGAATAAAGTTGTATTGTTTTTAACGTAATGTGTATAACAACAGTTTATTGTAGTTGATATTTTTCATAAGCATAGAAGCACATGGATCTAACTAGGATTACAAACATGAACACAAAATAATAATAAGGAAAACTTCTCCACGTGTTCGCCAGACTTTCAAAACAAAGTCAAAGTGTGACGCAGACAAGATGTGATATAATGCAATGGACTTATAAACTTTTAGATAAGTATTTATTTGTCTTATTTGTCATGTGAAAATCAAGAGTCCTAGACGTTGGACTTGATGACAGCAGGCTGATATGGTCACGTCCTTGGTCAGCATGCCCGATTATAATCTCAATTACATGGAAAATGACTAACTATTAAAATACCCTTACCAATATCAGACGCCATAATCTTCACACATGACCATTAATAACTTTCCCCAACACTATTAGCTGATAAACTGCACCAACTTTGATAGAGAAAATGGCTGATGTTGGTAGGTAAAGAGGACTATGCCCCTAGTGGTAATGTAGTGTGTGCCCAAGCTATAGATACGCTAGTACAAAACCGACCGTTGCAGTCTTTAATTGCCATAGCATATCCGTTAAAAATGGTTCACAACATCAAGAACTAATTTACTTTCTTGTCCCTTCTTGGTAAAACACACTTATGTTTTTATTGTGCCTATATGTCAATATACTTACAAATTACAGCTTGTTGTTATACAGATCTACCAGTAAAATGTTGGGGTTACACCTTACGTTCACATATCGACTGCGCTTTTGGCAAGACACGGAGTTCAGACCTGCAAGCAATTTTTGTCTAGTTGTGTTCGATCTGTAGGGCGGGTCTTAGGGGCTCAGATGGTAGAACAGGCTGTCTGCTAACCCAGAACCCAAGAGTTCAACATCCGACCTGGCTGTTAATATGATGAGTTGATTATAAATAATTTCGTCTGCAATCGCCTAAGTATGACATTCACATTGAGCAGATCAGAGACTAGCACAAGTATGTTCCATTACCGTCCGTACATCCTAAACAGGTATGATAAAGCAAACAGACTTATTTTACCCAATAAGGTAATTTTGTCTTTAGAATGCATCCGAGAAAAATGAAAGTCCTCCGGAAGCAAATATTCCTTGGTGAAAAATGAAACCTCTGTTTTACTGAAGCTGTAACATATTCAATGGAACTGAAAGTTGGTAAACCATCGATACCCACAGGCGGAAGTATTTAAAGATTAAAACGACAAGAAATCCACGAACCCAGAAGATCAGAAAAATAACTACACAATGAAGTAGTACGGAAATACTTTATAAAAACCGCTACAAACACTTGACACCAGCTGTAGTAAGTAAAATATATCTGAAAAGACCTCGTACTCAAATTAACATAATAACAGTTCCCTGAAAACTTAAACAAGTAAACGTAACAAAATAGTTCAATGTATTAACAATCGACATGATATAAAACAAATCTAATATAAATATCAGTTTAAGGTATATATTAAATGGATATGTAGTTCTGTTTTACCTATTAAATACATATCATATAATTGTTAAAAATAAATGTGCTGCTTTTAGTTTATATTAACAATAAAAGGTTTCTTATTTTCACGTGTTATATATTTATTAGTTATAAATAATGTGCGCTTAGAAAGACATCATGTTTATATTTTACGTTGGATTTCAAATGTCTTAACTTAAATTAGTATATCTTTAGAACATTTGTTAACAACAACATTTGCAGCGTGATTCATGCGACTAAACGCACCTCATATTCATCAATTGTTAGTATGTTAAATTTAACCTTGCCTAAAAATTGTAACGGAAAATTTCTGAACTTTTAAAGGAAATATATTGAACAGGATAAAAATTATAACACAAAAATCATAATTTAGAACATTTAGCCTTGATATCGAGGCTTGTGATATAGGTTATCATATACGGATTAAAATGTCAATAACAATTGATATTGAGAACCCGATTGCCGAATATAGGTCCACTTGCTTAACATGTCGACCGATTTTCGTAAATGTAACGAACGTATCAGTTACATTTCATGAAATTCTGGTTATAAAATATGCACATTAAATATCACTGTTTTGTGACCCTTAACATGGAAAGAAAAGAACATATTTGGTTGGACGTGTTGCAACAGTCAGTCACCAGATATTCAGCAGTAACATGTTTATATTTTTCAATGTCCGTAATTACTAGACTTTATAATTTCCTATCAATGAGTATTTTGCAATTAGCATTATATAAAAACACATCCAGCAAGAGCCTTTGGTACGTGTTATTAATGCCAATACCATTTGATTGTTTGACTGTTTTAATGAGGTTGTTAATTCGACATAGCATAACCGCAATATGTTTGGTCTAACAATGTTTCCAATGTTAAAGCACAAATGGACAAATTGGGAATACACATGTATGCGTGTAACACGTACATACCTCGCTACGACCGATTTCCTAGCATCACAATAATTTGTTATTAACAATTAAAGTTGCTCGTAGTTGGATTGATGTGAAAACTAGTGATCATTTGTTTTTGCAGTTACTCTTTTCGCTGTGAAAAAAAAACATTAAGACATGAATACGTAATGCATTATATTGCAAACATGTACATTAAAAGATGTATGCGGATGTCAAATAAACTATAACAAAAATGGGATACAATAACGGGTCGCAAAACAGAAGACACGGCAAAGTATCGTCCCATGTTCGAATTTACGCCATATGTGAAACAGTAACCTAGTACTTGGACAACTTGACATTCAAAATGAGATCAACATGATAAATGACACATAGTACCCATTACGACCAAAACAATGTTATTGTATTTTGATTAAATTGAAGGGATCAAACAAATCTTGAGAGGCTGCATATAAACATGTCCAATAAGATGCAATATATTGTGCTTTTAAAAGTTTAAATAGAGCAAAACAATAATTATTCAAAACAGTTTCCTGATTTATGTCTTGAGTGTAACTAACAACATGTACAAAGCCTGTTTGCATCCCCTAGTTTGTTAAGAAAAGTAAAATCAAATAATGTCAGTATGTCCTTTCATTGTACACGTATGTGTTTTATGTTTGGGGTCTTGAAGGTTATTAACATAACAACAGTTCCCTAACAGTCTATCATGGTCATTTTAACCGTACATGGTCAATTAAAATCCAATTTATTAGGGGTATGATTGTCAGTGGAAACTCTGACGTTGTACATACAAAAGAAAGCGCACTTAATGTGTGTAATTTATCGCATCACACGAACAAAAGAAAAATACAGAAAGGGAGGATATTGAAGTTTTGCGGAACAGTTCATGGTTTATTTATTATAAGGTAATGCTTGAAAAGCAGATAATTTCGTCCAGATAAAGTGTTTATACAGATAAAAAATATATGTGCAAAACTATCTAAAATATGTTCCTATCGCACCTCCGACCTCCTCTGCACTGCAATCCAATAATGGGAGATAATGCAATATCACAGCACAAAAACATAACTGAGTCCCATGTTAAGTTTGACTAAAATAATGAACGACGCAAAACAAGCACTTTTTGGCACGTTAAAGAAACAAAATGTACACATCATTTTATTTAAGAATGTATTACATTCATACTGTGATAAAGATTGCTATATGTTCTTCTTTAATGATGTTAGATTCGATTTTAGGAGCAACACAATCGATGAAAGGCTTATAATGGGGCGAAAATCGGTTTGCTTGGCTAAAGTGTAGTTATGACATTGCCTCCCTTTAATAAGCAATTGTATAGAGCAAGACATGATATATCCGCTATGTGATTGGATTAAGTATTGATGCTTATATTGTTCTTGAACTTAAAAGAATCTTTGTGGTAATTGTGATTGCTCACGCGTTGTCAGTAAATCATTAAGGAGACATGGTTGTTTGAAAAGCAAACCTCACATTGTGCCGGACAGATAAAGTCCTTCGACATGGAACTGCGGGCACAATCATCAATGATGGGCTATTGTGGTATTCTACTTTTCCGTGTTTACCAGTTGATATTTCGGCATTGTCTCCCATGTGTGAGGAATTATTTTGTGAAAACCGTCATATGACTGACATTTATTGACAGTAAACGTAAACTTAATCTGAGAAACAGGAAAAGTCCTAAGAAAGCATAAGTTGCATAAGGAAAACAGCAGTCCATCAGAAGCTGTTCATCAGTAGTAATGAAAGATCATTTTTAGTAACTATTAAAACAAACAAATACATAACATAGCGCATGAGCGGGATTCTCTTTTTAAATGTAAACAACATACAATCTATGATGCCAGAGGACCAGAAAATACAGCTACACAATGAGGTACGTGTAGTTCGGGTATATATTATACAGCCGCCGCCCACTCACTTAACACCAGCTGCAGTAAGTAAGTTTAATCATGAAAAAATAGATTATAGATTGCATGGCGAAAAAAACAGCCTCGGTTATATTAAAGCTGTTCATCCGTGGCATTGACAGACGAATAATATGCTGCTTTGCGACCTGCTTTACCTTTGGGTTGGTTGTTTTCTTAGCATCCCCGAAAAAAATTACTATACTATGACTACTTATTACTACCATTTTTAATGCCATGATCTCGCATATAGTTCAAGAACCCTGACCTCATTAATAACGCTTTTTCTATAGTGTACAATAGCATGTACATTTCAAGGGTCATATAGCAATGGTATGGTCACATACGATTTCATCTATTAAAAGGAAGTGCTTAGAAATGAGGAATTGTCGCAACAGACAAATGTTGCTAAAGTTAAACAAATGTGTGCAAAATTAGGTATAATTAATGAGTTTTCTATAGAACTACACCTCCCTGTAATGCAATCCAAATAAAGGGAGATTTAACTATAACACATCATGCAAACACAGTTGGATATTACCCCATGTTAAGTGTGACACTAAATGTGAATGGCGCAGACAAGCACTTGTCTGCCACGTTTAAGTCAAAAGAATGTCCGTATGAATTTATTATAGCATTTTGCACACTCTTAATGTGATAAAAGTT
>Ga0224511_10001146_pt1 | contig 15247 bp, 16 predicted proteins | sample SF_May12_sed_USG_2_FD_169988 | JGI IMG/M metagenome (GOLD analysis project Ga0224511, IMG submission 169988) | Sediment microbial communities from San Francisco Bay, California, United States - SF_May12_sed_USGS_8_1 | ecosystem: Environmental > Aquatic > Marine > Sediment | place: USA...
GATTGTCACCATGCTGCCCATTTGCATCATGGTTTTAATGACTTCTGCCGCCTTCACTGACATCTTCTGCGCCAGCTCTGCCACTGTTATGGTTTCCGGCAACTCCACCTCACGCAGAACCGGTGCGGTAGGCATTTCAAATCCGTGCTGACCCGACATACTGGTCACCACTTTCCGAGAGGACTTGGGCGCCGGTTTGCGCCGACCTTTCTTGCCCTGAGCAATACGCAGTTCCTTGCGTTCGCCCTCATCCCCGGAATCGAAAATATCACGGTGACCCTTACCCTTCTTGCCACGGCCACCTTTCTTTTCCGAAGCCGGCTCTGGAACCGGAACCTTGGCAGGCTCTTTGACTTTTTTCTTTTTGGTATCTTTGGATTCTTCAGCCGGTGGCTCTGTCACAGGCGTTGGCGCTTCCGCTACAGCGGCCTCTTCTTTTGCTTTCTCTGCTTCCTTTGGAATCTCCGCTTCTACCTTGACTTCCTCAGACGCAGCAGCAACCTCTTGCTCCTGCTGCTCCTCAATAATCTCTTCTTCTTGCGGCTCTTCAATCTCGCTACGTTTTACAAACGTACGCTTCTTGCGTACGGCTACTTGCACAGTGCGAGCCGGTCCACCACGAACGTTTTGGGTGATCTGGCTTGTGGTTTTACGTTTAAGTGTAATTTTCTTGCGCCCCGCCGTTACGGGATCGGTTTCACTCTGGCCGCCACGCAAATAAGTGAGTAACGACAGTTTTTCGTCGTCACTCAATACATCCTCGACTCCTTTTTCGGCAATGCCGGCCGACACAAGCTGCTTGAGCAGCTTGTCCGCGGGAACACCAATTTGTTCGGCAAAGCCTTTTACAGTTGTATCAGACATAAAATACGTTTAGTCCACCTTAGGAATTTTCACCAGCGGCCTCTTCAAACCACGGAGCGCGGGCGGTCATAATCAATGTCTTGGCCTTTTCTTCATCGATACCTTCAATCTGGAGTTCTACCAGATCATCAACGGCCTGATCCGCCAGGTCTTCCATGGTTTCAATACCCTTGCTGGCCAACAAACGTGCCGTATGTTCATCCATACCTTCCATATTCAATAGGTCATCAGCGGGATGAGCCATACTGACTTCTTCTTCAAAGGCAATCGCCTTGGTTAGCAGTACATCACGGGCGCGGTTACGCAACTCTTCCACAAGCTCTTCATCAAACTCATCAATGGCCACCAACTCCTGCTTCGGCACATAGGCAATTTCTTCCAGATTCTGGAAACCTTCCTGCACCAGTATCGAGGCAATGTCCTCATCCACATCCAGATCTTTCTTGAAGCGTTCCAGCACAGAAGCGGTTTCCTTCTGATTTTTCTCTGCAGCGCTTTCCTCTGTCATGATATTGAGTTCCCAACCTGTCAGTTCGGACGCCAAACGCACATTCTGACCGGCACGACCGATGGCCTGAGATAATTGCGTCTCATCCACAATCACATCCATGCTATGCAGTTCTTCATCCACCAGAATGGACTCCACCTCGGCAGGCGCCAGCGCATTTATCACAAACTGGGCGGGATCATCCGACCACTGAATAATGTCAACACGCTCACCGGCCAACTCATTGGAGACACTTTGAACCCGGGAACCACGCATACCAACACAGGCGCCGATAGGATCGATACGGGAATCAGACGTGCTCACCGCTATCTTGGCGCGCAGACCCGGATCACGTGCAGCACTATGCAAAGTAATCAAGCCCTCACCGGCTTCCGGCACTTCAAGCTTAAATAACTCGATCAACAGTTCCGGCGCGATGCGGCTCAGAAACAACTGGGGGCCACGAGGCACCAGGCGCACATCTTCCAGATAGGCACGGATACGATCGCCTGGACGCAAACCTTCGCGCGGAATCATGGCTGTCTTGGGCACAACGGCTTCAATGGAGCCAATTTCCACTATGGCATCACCTCGTTCCATACGCTTGACCACACCAGTGACCATTTCACCCTTGCGATCTTCAAAGTCATGCACGATACGCTCACGCTCCGCTTCTCGTACTTTTTGCATAATTACCTGCTTTGCGGCCTGGGCGGCAATGCGGCCGAATTCCACGGGCTCCAATGGGTCTTCCACCTGGTCACCCACTTCTACCTCCGGCTGCACCTTGCGGGCATCACTGACATAAATCTGGCGATCCGGAAACTCCAGCTCGGCATCATCTGCAATCACTTCCCAGACACGCACGGTATCGTACTCACCGGTATCCCGGTGAATATCCACGCGCGCATCAATGTCGCCTTTATGGCGCTTGCGGGTCGCTGTCGCCAACGCCGCTTCAATGGCCTTGAAAATCACTTCCTTGGCCACGCCTTTTTCACGCGACACTGCATCAACAATCATTAATATTTCGTTTGCCATAACTTCCTCGCCAATCCCGGTTATAACCGGGGAACAAGCCTCGCTTTTTCCATACCTGCAAATGGCAGGTCATAACTCTCGTTATCCACTTCAACTACCGCCAGGTCATCTTCTACCGCAACCAGACGGCCCTTAAAATTCCTACGGCCCAGTACCGGCTGAGCCATCTTTATTTTCACATCCTCACCGACAAACCGGGAAAAATCCGCCGGTTTCGCCAGGGGCCGATCCAGTCCCGGCGATGACACCTCAAGCGTGTAATTCCCGGAAATCGGATCTTCCACGTCCAATATGCCGCTGAGCTGGTGGCTCACTGCCGCACAATCGTCCAGGGTCACGCCCTCGGGTCCATCGATATAAACGCGCAATATAGCGTTGCCTTCACCGCCGCCAAACTCCACGGCCACAACCTCGAAACCCAGGGCCGCTGCCCCGGGCTCAAGCAGCGTCTGCAGGCGTTCAGCTCTTACGTTGTGCATTCTGGCCCCATAAACGCAAAAGTGGGCGCATGGCCCACTTCTTTCAATCCCATATTATTCTTACCCTCGGCGCGAGGATTATAAGCATTCAGCCAGAAAACACAATGGCTTAAAACGGCAGATTAACACCTAAAATCTACTCAGCTCCTCGGAACAGCCACATCTTCACCGCCGCCAAACCGGCTTCATGCCCAACATCGAAATTCCAGCCGGGATCAGCCATACTCCCGGCTTTGGCCATCAGCACCGAAAACCCATGGAGTCATTGGAACACCTTATTAAGATAGACCGGCATCATATCTGGCACCCCTATAGCGCCATGGCCAGCGCCATACCAATCTATCCCGTGGTATCCGCCCGGGGTGTACGCCTGAAGCTGGCGGATGGCAGGGAGCTTATTGACGGCATGGCCTCCTGGTGGTGTGTCATTCATGGCTATAACCACCCGACCATGAATCAGGCCATCAGCGCCCAACTGGAAAATATGGCCCATGTCATGTTTGGTGGACTGACCCATGCCCCGGCCATGAAACTCACCGAACAGCTTTTGGCTATCACCCCGGAACCCCTGGACGCTGTGTTCTATTCCGACTCGGGGTCAGTATCCGTGGAGGTGGCCATGAAAATGGCTGTCCAATACTGGCATGCAAAAGACCAGCCGGAACGCCAGCGATTTATCAGCCTGCGTGCCGGCTACCACGGCGATACCTTTGGTGCCATGTCTGTGTGCGACCCGGTCACAGGGATGCATAGCCTGTTCCAGGGCATACTTCAGAAACAGATTTTTGTGCCTCAGCCCCGCTGCCGCTTCGGCGAGCCTTGCACGGACGCCGACCTCGCTCCCCTGGAACAGGCACTCAGGAAACACCGCAATGACGTTGCAGCATTGATTTTGGAACCCATTGTCCAGGGCGCGGGGGGTATGTGGTTCTACTCCGCAGATTATTTAAAAGAGGCACGCCGACTTTGCGACAAATACAACGTATTACTTATCCTTGATGAAATCGCCACCGGATTCGGACGCACCGGACGCCTGTTTGCCTGCGAGCACGCGGGCATATCACCGGATATCATGTGCATCGGCAAGGCATTAACAGGAGGGTATTTAGGCCTGGCCGCAACCCTCACAACCCGGGATATCCATGTCACCATCGACAGGGGTGATCCGGGTGTGTTCATGCATGGTCCTACATTCATGGCCAATCCCTTGGCTTGCGCTGCTGCATTAACCAGTATTGATCTGCTGCTAAACTCTCCCTGGCGAGACAACATTTTCCGCATTGAACAAAAACTGATACAGGGGCTGGCGCCCTGCCGCGAATTGGAGACAGTCGAAGACGTGCGTGTATTAGGAGCCATTGGCGTTGTGGAAATGAAACAGGCCGTGGATATGAAAACAGTAGTGCCGAAATTCGTTGACGCCGGCATCTGGGTACGCCCCTTCGGTAAGCTGGTTTATCTAATGCCGCCGTTCGTGATTAACAATAAGGATCTCGATTTGCTTACCCGATCGCTCACAAATACTATAAAGTCCATATGATATATTAGTTATTGTGCACCCTTCCATTACACACACGATATCTATTGTAGTTGCTTATGACGAACACTTATAAAGAAAACTTGAAAAATAGATATTTCCTCCATATTTCGCTTCTGATTCTTCTAACCAGTTTTGCGGTCCGTTTCATTTATGTTGGTACTGTTATCGTTGATAATCCGATACGGGCTGATGCAGAGAAATACATGTCGATAGCGACAAACCTAGTAACCCATGGGATCTACTCTCATGTTAAAAGTGATAATCCGGTACCAAATGGATTTATCACACCCGGCTATCCATCATTACTTGCGCTGATCAAAATTGTTACCAATAATCCCTACAGCGAATACAAAACCATTCTGTATTTACAGGCCACGCTAAGCGCGCTATCTGCATTTCTGTTTTTTAGAATAGCGCTCAGATTGTTTCCTCTATGGGGCGCAGCGCTATCCGGCCTGATCATCAGTTTTTCGCCTCATCAAATTGTATTCTCCGGCTATGTATTGACCGAAACTCTGTTTACGTTTTTGCTGTGCTCCGGGATGTATTTACTACTATCATCACTAAGAAATCCAAGCATTCAGCGGTTTATTGGTATCGGTATCATCATTGGCCTGGCCGCTCTTGTAAGACCCGCCGTCATTCTACTGCCATTGTTTTTATGCCTTATCATGTGGCATTTTCAATCGGGGAAAAGAATCGGCACAGCTATAACGGCTATGCTGATCGGTGTATGTCTAATGTGGATACCGTGGGCTACATGGCAATCCACTTATGGCAGCAAAACTAAAGGAACTAGCCTTGCCGCCGCCTCCTTTGCCTATGGGTCATACCCCAACCTCTTATACGATGACGCAAAAACCAACTACACTGATAAACGCATGCGCCAAGCGGTCTCTTACAAGGAAGACCCGGCCTACAGGGAAATGAGCGCCAGTCTGAGCGCTGGCCTGAGGATTACCGCCCAAAGAGCTATGGAAGAACCCTGGACCTATCTGAAATGGTATTTGCTTGGCAAGCCCGTCATGTTCTGGAGTTGGGACAATCCAATGAGCCTGCAAGGCGGTCCGTTCGTATATCCTGTATTACACTCGGTTTATCACAAGACCTTCTGGGCAAAAGCGAGCTTTTCTGCTCTGCGTTTTCTGCATCCTTTCCTTACCATATTGGCCATAATTGGGGCAATTATTGTAATAAAAAATATCTTCTTTAGAAAAGAAACCACGCCAGACAATTATAGTCTGCTATTTTTATTTTCTGTTCCGATTTATTACACTATCGTGCATATATTTTTGTTACCTATTCCACGTTATGCCGTACCAATACACGGCTTCGTCTACATTGGCGGAATATTTACATTTCTGCTATCGGTTAACGGGATTTTTTACTACATTCTGTCGACAAAGCGTGGAAGCCACTACTGGCAAAAAGTGTATGACAAATTCAGAGAACAATAACAGTATGCCAATCTCAGCCAACAAGATCGCAGTTGTAATCCCATGCTATAAGAACAGAAACAGCATAATGGGCGTACTGGAAGAAATTGGCAAAAATATAAATACTATCTACGTTGTTGATGATGCCTGCCCAGAACATACCGGAGAACATGTAATAGAGCATACCCGTGACTCACGAGTTAGCGTAATAACACATAAACAAAATCAGGGCGTTGGTGGTGCCATGATTACCGGTTACAAAAAAGCACTAAGTGACGGTTCCGATATCATCGTGAAAATTGATGGTGACGGACAGATGGATCCTAAGCTTATCGCCAGATTTACTCGTCCCATCGAAGAAGGTCGGTCTGACTATACAAAGGGCAACCGATTTTATACCTGGGAGTGCTTAAAAGACATGCCAAAACGGCGACTGTTTGGGAACGCTGTGCTATCGCTGGTCACCAAGATATCTTCTGGATACTGGAACATTATGGATCCAACCAACGGCTTCACTGCCATACATGCCAAAGTGTTGCGCATACTTCCTTTGGAAAAGATCGATAGATCCTATTTTTTTGAAACAGATATATTATTTCGCTTAAGTCTCGTGAGAGCAGTGGTTGTAGATGTACCAATGAAATCCCGCTACATCGATAACAGCAGCAACTTAAGCCTGATTGGGTCCAGCGTACTTTTCCCATTTAAGCACCTTAAGAGATACATCAAGAGAATAATCTATCAGTACTTTATTAGAGAATTTAATGCGGGGACTATGCAACTGGTTACGGGGATTGTGCTTAGCACATTCGGTCTGTTTTTTGGTGCCTGGCACTGGATACATAGCGCGATGCAGCATATCGCAACACCAACCGGTACAATTATGTTATCTGCTATTCCGCTATTAATGGGTTTCTATTCATTACTCGGTGCGCTGAACTATGATATAACCAACATCCCGAAACAGGTCTTACATAAACTTTTATAGGCTTTGTTATTATGAGCCAGATCGAGATATCGCCACAATACCGCTAACAATAAGCAAGAATCCTATAATGTGACTGTATGCCAGCGCCTCTTTATAAACCAGCGAACTAGCCACAGGAACAATAATAAAACTCAGCGCAACAAATGGATAAGCCTGATTCAGTGGCACTACACGCAGTATATAAACCCACAGCACAGTTGCAAACCCATAAATCAAAAGAGCCAGTCCTATAGCAACTATTACGTGAAAGTTTATCCAGGTTCCAGCCGACTCCCACTCCATGCCAGCCTTCTTGAAAACCAGCTGACCAAGAGCAATTGAGATAACGCAAACTAAAATTAGCAGCAGGTGGGTAACAGACATCTTGAGCATAATCTTCCAAGAATAATATAATAATAATCACGACGGGGAAAACCATTCCCTGATACCCGCTTAAACGCTAGCAATACTAACATTCTTATAATTTTATTATAACTGACATTTTTGCATCTTGCTCGTTTCGTAATCTCCCCGTTTCATTTCCCGGCTTCTGTCGGCACCTGATGACGATTAACATCTGAAATGACTTTTCCGATCTCGCCAATAAAGTCTTTATAGGCATTATCTTCCAAATAATGTACAGCCTCCTTAATGGCATTGGCGGCGATATCGGCATGGAGCATGGCAGTCTCCCGGTTTCCTTCGTGGGCGTAACGCATACTACTGTGAATATGCTCCCATGCGCTTGCCTTAAGTTTCTCACCCATATGATCATGTAAGGCCGAATACTCATGCCGGTTAACAAAGGTATCACGCAAATCATTTGGGCCGTCCGGTAAAACCTCGGCTCTCTGGTAAGACGGCTTATTATTATTAATAGATCGTTTGGAAAGACCTGGGGATTCCGCCGCTACCCTCAAATGGGCCATCTCGTCGCCGGGTGCTTGGGGTGCATGATTAATGTAATCGTACAGTCCTGCAATCACACTGTCATCGCCCTGGGCATGACGATAGCTGTTGAGACGCCCATGAAGCACTAGGCGCATTATCTGCGCATAGAGTTTTTGCAGTGTTTCCAGCAGGTTACGGTTATGTGATTCCCGAGCCATGTGTTACTCCTAAAGCCATTCTGTTAATCAAGGTTTTTTATACACTGGTTATAAGAAAATTCTTTGATCCCGCGCAACTATCCAGATTTCACGGTTTTCCTTTGACAAATCCGGGCGTAGACTGTCATACACCAATGGAAGAAGCGAGTTATCAGGGGGTCTCCATGAAAATTACCATTCTCTCCAGACGGATCGTCGTTGCAGTTTTCCTGCTTCTGTCCCTGCCCTCCTTTGCCGGTCAACCCTACAAAGCTATTTATGTGTTTGGGGACAGTCTATCAGACATGGGTAATTATACCGCCCTCTTCGGGCCGCTGCCGGAACCCCCGTATTATCAGGGCAGCCGTCTCACCAGCGGTAAAGTAGCGGTGGAAGTGATGGCTGAACATTTGGCGTTACCTCTCAACCCATCTTTGCACCTGATTGGCTTTCCCGCTGGCAATAATTTTGCTACCGCCGGAGCCCGGGCAGCAGGTGATACTCCCATCGATTTACCGACACAGTTGCAGATGTTCTTTCTGGCGCACGGAGGCACTGCCCCTGCCAATGCGTTATACGTTGTCTTTTTTGGCGGCAACGACATCCGCACGGCACGAAATGAACCAGATGATGCCGCTGCCAGCGCCTACCTGAAGACAGCTGCCCATGCGGTCGGCAACCTGATTCGTGATTTGCATATCGCCGGAGCAAGGCACTTCCTGGTTGTCAATGCGCCCGACATCGGCAGTATCCCGGAAACCAGCCTTGCCGCGAACTCCGTGGGTGATAGTTTATTGGCGCTGCGTGCCGCTATTTTGTCTCGCTATTTCAACCGAAAACTCGATAAAGAATTGAAAATAATCAGACGAACAACCGATATCGCTATTACCCGATTTGACCTGCTCACCCGCATGAATACATTGATCCGATTAGGCCCGGTAATCGGGTTTAGCAACACAACCGACGGCTGCTTCAGTCTGTTTACCGGTTTATTCCACCCGGACTGCGACACCGGCAGCAATGTGGACAGTTTCTTTTTTGTGGATGAAATCCACCCAACCGCCCGCATCCATCGATATGTCGGTGATGCCCTGGCCCGAGCGGTTAGTTTTCGGAAACATTAACGCAGGCCGTACCATTGCTGTCAGTGTACCGGGTTCCTCTGACTGGCTAATGCGCTTTTATCCAGTCACCAATCAGACGCACAACCTGCTCCTCTATCCCTAAAAATCCATGGTAGCTTTCACCTTTACAGGGATCGCCCTTGTCTTTTCCGCCAGTAACATCCTTAAATTCCTTTACCGTTACCGATGACAACTGTTTGACTAATTTTTTTGCCGCGCCAAAAGGCGTATACCGGCACTCGTCCTGTCTATGGTGCACTATCAGGGTGGGCACGGTTATCTTTTTCAACTCCACATCAGCCAGCGAATCCTTGCCGCTTTTCCCTGACATGGTAACACTGGAGGTGAGCACCAAACCATCGGGTCCAATACTACCTATGAGGTGTGCCGCAGCATTGGCAGCAGAAATCGTGCCGCGACTGGTACCAACCAGCCAGATAGGTTTACCGGGATGACGTTGCCGAAGAGAGGCAATTACACCCCCAACGTCCCGGGCATGCTCGGCGGTTTTTCGGAACTGTAATAAGTCACTTCTATCATCCGGTTTATCGATCACTGCAACGACGAATCCCTGCTGCGCGAAGAGGTTGCGGCTACGCACCAGAAAATTGCCCTGCCTACCAATGCCGCTTTCATCGATATCCAACATGCCATTACCACCGGCAAACAGAATCACCGCCTTCCGGGCATTTTCAGGTTCAATCAACCAAAATGGCTGTCTGACACCTTCCCGTGTTTCCAGGGAATGAAAACTTTCCTTTAGGGCATGTACGGGGGCCGAAACCGGTACTAATAAGACAACGACGATCGATAACAATAGTCTATGCATAGTTACTCCCCTCTTCTTATTTTCCTGTAGCGATGTTATCTCGAGATCGATCGTAAAAAAATAAGCGGTGCGGCCGGGGGCATGTAAACCGTGCAGGCTGTCTTGTGTTTCTTGTTTTCAAGGTATAGACCTCAATATCCCTACAAACCCGTTAAAAAACAGGCCCAGAAGACATTAAGTAACGGACTACGACTGACTTAATTGGAGTAGCCGCCGAATCACCCGCCCCGGCATTGCGGGACGCTACGGCGTAAGAAAAATTGGTAGCGGGGGTAGGATTTGAACCTACGACCTTCGGGTTATGAGCCCGACGAGCTGCCAGACTGCTCCACCCCGCATCAGAGGCGCGCAGTCTACCGAGGCGACCAGGCATTTTCAAGGCAAAGCCCGGAATTTCCTGAAAAATAAACCTACAAAGGATGATTACTGTCCGGCATGACAGTAATTTTGTCCCTATTTTGGCTCAGATACTCGATGCAATAGGCATAGACGATCCAGCCGGTCACCTGACCCAACAGCCCAACGGGTGCAATCACCAGGAGGGAGGCGCCCTGAGGAATATACAGTGAAATCAGTGCCGGCACGAATATCAGCAGTGCAATAAACCCGGCCTGCGACAGGCGCCCCCTGGCAATACGCAGGGCAAGCATCAGGGTCTGAAACAGGCGGAAATTTAGCGTGGTAAACACCAACGGCAGCCAGTAAATAAACACAAAATCCAAAACCACTGCTGCGATACCGATAGTCATAAGCATCTGATGCAAGGTTTCCTTATCGGGCTCTCCGCCGCCGGCAGGCATAGCAAAACTGACAACAACAAAAGACCCCAGCAGAAACAGGCCCAGGGTCTTTAGACACAACAATAAAAACTGACTGAATATTTTATTGGCGCTGGAAAATATCTCCGGCACAGTGACCGGGTTTTGATGCGCTGCCAGGGCCCGGAAGGCGCCGGATAACAGAAACAGAATGAGCATGAATAGCGCCATGAGTATGAGCGGCCGCAAAGAACCGCCACCTTCCGTCGATGCGACGGCCTCGTTTCCGGTATTCAACACCACCAAAAACAGCATTTGCACAGCCATCACCAACCACAGGCCCGGGCTCATAAACACTCTCACGGCCGAGCGAATACGGCGCGTGTTTTCCGCTACATCACTCATTAGCTGACGATTTCACATTAATTCTGATTAAAAGGGGAAATTGGATTGAATCACTGGTTTTATCAGGAAGCACGCCAATGTTCCACCCATAACGCAGTGGCACCGGCTACCGCTGCAGGCATAACCAAAAAATTGACCAGGGGAATCATGGTGGCCAGCATAACCGCCCCACCGAAACCCAAAGCCATCATACGTTGGCCGCGTGCAGTGCCGCGGGCAGCCTTGAATTTAATACCGCTATTTTCCGCCGGATAGGCTGTATACTCCAGGGCCAGCATCCAGGCACTGAAGATCGCGGTAAATAATGGTGAGAAAAAATTCACGCCCGGAATCACGAAAAGCACCAGCAATATTAGGGCAACAACCAGAAAGTAACCATATTTTTGCAGTTCCGACATCATTGCTGGACCTATATCACGAAGCGCCGATAGAAAACCGGGGGCACCCGCAGATGAAGCGCCCGTCAGATGGATTTCCACTCTTTCAGCCAATAATCCGTTAAACGGTGCTGCCAACAGATTGGCTACCAAAGTAAAACCAAAAAACAGAATTAACGCCGCCACCAGCCAAAACACCACCAGAAACACAAAACGCAGGGCCTGTGCCCACCAGGCATCGCTAGCGGGTAACAGTGTGTTCATCAGCGACTCCACCTGACCCAGGCCAAAATAAATCAGCAAAGAAAATATTAAAATGTTGATGAACAGGGGCATCGCAACAAACCTGCGTAAACCTGGCTGGTTTATCAAGCTATAACCACGCACAAGATAACGTGCACCAGTAATAAAGTTGGCTATCATGTTTCTGCTTAGCGGTTAATCGAAGTCATAGTGTTTGGACACGGCCCGGGTAATATCCCAGGTGCATGACATGCCTTTAGGAAAAGTAACGAGATCACCTTTTTGCAGTAATACTGGCTCGCCGCCGTCAGGTGTTACCGTTACTTCACCTTCCAGAAAATAACAGGTTTCACGGGCATCATAGGTCCAGGGAAATTTAGACACTTCCTTGTCCCAGATAGGCCAGTCATAAACTCCCATCACTTCCAGCTTTGCCGGTGATGCGTTGTGTTCTACCAGAATGTCTGTCATCGCCTGTTTTCCTATTGTTTGTAGTGCACGAATAAATAATGTTGCACATTATTCCACGTTCGTTGGCTGCTTCCAAATGCTTGACACATTCCTTGCGTTGGCACACACTTGCACGCATGACTCTTCTAACCACAAATCTGACCAAGCCCGCCGTAGCGCGAATCGTCACAGCAACGTGGCGCGTGCGTTGCCGTTGTTTGGCCATGGAGTCTTAATTAGCAGTAACTAAGTAAGAACAGAAAGAAGTATTCCAGGGCCACCGATATTTGTCAGTGGCCCTTTTTGTTTTTTTGGTGTTAAAAAAAGGAAAAATTATGTCTGTACCCGCCGCGTATCTTGGAGTGATTATCATCTGGTCCACCACGCCTCTGGCTATTAAATGGAGCGGTGAAGGCCCGGGGTTTCTGTTCGGCGTGTCCGGGCGCATGCTGCTGGGTGCAATATTGTGCCTGGTCCTGTTGAAGCTTATGAGAATTGAATTCCCCTGGCATGCGCAGGCGCGCCGCACCTATTTTGCAGCCAGTGTCGCCATTTACGGCGCCATGGTGAGCGTCTACTGGGGCGTGCAGTTCATTCCGTCCGGTTTAATATCAGTATTGTTTGGCCTCACACCCATTGTCACCAGCATACTGTCTGCCGTCTGGCTAAATGAGCGCAGTCTGTCCGCCAGCAAACTGGTGGGCATGATACTGGGCCTGGTAGGCCTGGCGCTTATTTTTTATACAGGCGCTCAATTACAGGAGAATGCGCTTATGGGTATCGCTGCGGTGTTGCTGTCGGTCCTGCTTCATTCCGGCAGCAGTGTTTGGGTCAAAAAGATCGGCAGCGACATACCGGCCATGGCCATAGTCGGTGGCGGTCTGATGCTGGCCCTGCCCTTGTACCTAATAACCTGGGCGCTATGGGAAGGTCATCTGCCAAGTCAAATACCCTTGCGCGCGGCCATGTCCATTGTCTATTTGGGTATATTCGGTTCTGTAATAGGGTTTTTGCTCTACTACTATGCGCTCAAGCGGGTCCAAGCCAGCACCATTGCCCTGATTACCCTGATCACGCCGGTAACGGCCCTGCTGCTGGGTCATTACTTAAATGGCGAAGATATTCGCTTGCTGGTGTGGCTGGGCGCCCTATCTATCTCCTTGGGGTTGGTGATTCACCAGTGGGGAGCGCGTCTGATACCGGAGACACTGGCCAAGCCCTGATACATAGGTATCACGACAACATCGCTGCTCCGACCATTAGTCGGAGCAGCGATGTCTGTTATCAGAATCGGGGTCATGGCAAATCGACATGCTTGTGAATTTGGGAAACAATGTGTTAATACTTGAACTCCGGATGCTAATTCACTGGTTTGTTTGGATAAATTATTTTAAGTAGGGAATATCATGCACACAAGACACATGGCTTCTATTGTTATCATTTCCGGCTTGCTGGTACTGTCAGCTGCATCGGCCAGTGACACAGTCTCAAGAATCCAGCCCCTCGAAACCATAACCCCGGCCGCATCTGATACCGCTACCAGGCCTATGATGGAAAACCCGACCTTCGAAGCCCAGATGGATACGGTAATACACGAACCCCCCATTGATTACTCTACACCGACGGAACCCTCGAGCTCTAAAATTCTCAGCACCCTGAAGGTTAACGGTATCTAGCTTCTTTCAGACGAATCCTGTCATAATCCGCGACCCTTGAATTCACCGGCATTGATCCCCAGATAGGGTGCCGGTATTTTTATCATGAATTTCCCAGGAGTATTGTGAATGAGCATTCAAGATATCAGCTGCGCAGAAGCCAAAAAGTTAATCCAGCAAGGCGCACAATTAATTGATGTCCGGTCAACCCTTGAATACCAGCAAGGCTGTCTGCCAGGCGCTGTGAATCTACCTCTGGAGTATTTTCAGGCAGCGCTGGATCAACTGGACCGGGAGAATCCCATCATCCTGTATTGCCGTAGCGGTATGCGCAGCGGCCAGGCCAAACGTTTTTTGCAGTCGCTGGGATTTGACGCCGTCCACAACCTGGGTTCGTTCCAGAACTTCTTTCAGTGCGCGGAACCCCAAACCTGCTAGACACCTGTTAGGAAATCTCATGGCAGGCATCGCCCGGTGCCTGCCATTTTTCATTTCAGCCTCTAATCCTTGTAGGCAATGAGTTCACCGCTGGTTTCCCGCAAGCGCCGGCTCAGATACTCAGCAATGTTACAGAAGATCTTGCCGGCAATCTGTGGGTAGTCCTGTAACAGTTTCAACAGGTTCTCTTTGGTTAACACAGCAACTGTCGTGGCTTGCGCGGCAATGGCCGTTGCCGAATGAGGCATGCCATCGATGATCGACATTTCACCAATGCTTTGGCCTTGCCCCACTTCCGTAAGTTTTTTGCTTTTGCCTGACGGGGATTCCTTGATGATATGCAGCAGGCCCTCGACCACCAGGCACATGTATCCGGCTTTCTCGTCCTCAACAAAAATGGCACTCCCCTTTTCGGCACGAAAGGCCTCCAGGTAATCAAACAATCGCGTCAGATCGTGATCGGAAAAGGCGCCATACATTCTGGTTCCCGCCAGCGCCGAGGCCAGCTTGCCTCGAAAAGCGCTATCCATTGACACTTTTTCCAAACCGAGATACTGGGGTTGTTTGTCATTTTTTTGGCTCACGTTCCCTTCCTATGATTACATCATTGCCAGGGAATTCTACTCTCAATCCCCCTGCGGAAACACCAAGTACAAGATTAGCCCAAACGATTAATGGCGTTAAAACAAAGACTCAGAATTTCTTCTATCCAGGGGTTAATAGCGATCAGCGCCAATACATTAACACTGACCATAACTGCCGAATCTGGATGGATTTGCGCGGCTGTAGGTTCCAGAGGTTCATCAAAATACATGAGTTTGATGATACGCAGGTAATAATAGGCCCCGATCACGGCAAACAACACAGCGGCGATGGCCAGCCAAATCATATCGGCGTTTACCACAGACTGAATCACCAGCAGCTTTGCATAAAAACCGGCAGTGGGCGGAACACCGGCCATGGAGAACATGAGCACCAGCATCAAAAAGGCATACCATGGATTACGTTGATTCAGACCTTTGAAATCATGCAGGTTTTCTGCTTCAAACCCTGCGCGAGACAACAG
>Ga0224511_10001147_pt1 | contig 15246 bp, 5 predicted proteins | sample SF_May12_sed_USG_2_FD_169988 | JGI IMG/M metagenome (GOLD analysis project Ga0224511, IMG submission 169988) | Sediment microbial communities from San Francisco Bay, California, United States - SF_May12_sed_USGS_8_1 | ecosystem: Environmental > Aquatic > Marine > Sediment | place: USA...
GATTTTGGTATCATTTGAAAGGGATATGTTTGCAGATTACAGTTTTAAGAATAAAATGATATTCCTATTTTTTATGTCTATATCACCACTTTGAAAAACATGCCTAAAGCATCAAAAACAGTGTATATGTCAAATATAAGGGTGTTACATTTTTATCAATACATTTGTAGTCAATTTCATAAGATAATTTTGCAAAGATATGATATATGTACAAAATATTTAAAGAATTTTGACATGGAAACACTTTACCCAGTTTTTGTAGGTCAGTAAAAATCCTCTTAAATACCCTATAATTTAATGTTTTATTTTGACGTCATTTTACTGTGACGTAATTTCGTCAATTGGACCCAAAATCTCAGACGCTGACACATATGTATATGCCATTTTTCTGGCGATAGGTTAACGTATGTAAAATGTATATAAACATTTTGAAACCATTGCAACGAAGAAGAAAATCGGCCAGTATTTATAGACATTTCTGTACACAACATCTCACTGGACAAATATGTGATTGCCAGACTAACAATAATACACCATCAAGATAACAAAACAAAGGCGTTTTGTTCACACATTACCAGCTTGCACGTATTGTGCACTTAAGTTGTGCAACATCTTCCATTTTTTTCTGCTCTCATCTGATTTTCCAGATGGGAAACATTTATCATGTATCATACTCGTTAATAACTATTATGTTTCGCCTATCGTGGACACAATTTAAACAAAACAATATGAATATTATCAACTTTATCAACAGTTATTGTCTCTGCCTCTTAACATCGTTTTATTAACGTTGAATTAATCATTATCCTCTAGAAGAATATCTTCTAGTGTATGCTTTCTCATAGATACCATTGTTTACATAGAAAAGACGATAATTGATATTATCTAAGACTGATTGTTAGTAATTTGTTGCAAAGGACACAACAATACAAACGCAAATCATGACTAATGAGGTCAATATTACGGCCCTGTTTTATTATCAATAAACATACGGAACACGAAAAAGTATGCTTATGGGAACCGAACAAGAGAATGATGATCATTATTAAACTGAGAAAAAGAAACCCAGCAAATGAGATCGTTATCATTTATTACTATTTTCTTTTGATATACTAAGTAACGTCGTTTATCCCTAATGAGAAGAGAACAAATCATTAAGTACTTCCTTTGAATATGTTACAACTTCCTAAATGAACTAACAAAAGGCTGGAAAATGGGGGTACAATTAATCGAAATAAACGGGAAAGTCTTCCGGAAGCATAACCTGCAAGGGATGAACAGCAACCTCGGATTTATTAAAGCTGTTCATCAATGATATAAATGATGTCACACCACTACAGTTTAAATAGAATTTCATTTCATTAACTAACTAGTTCGTCTATTACAAAAATACCAATACCGTTATTTCAAAGAATATAAAATAATTATGTATTCATCAAAATCCTGATAGTTAAGGAAATATGATGTAAATGAAGGGTTAGTGGCAAGTTTAAACGGATTTAATCAATATACATCTAGACTAGCACATGAACAACAGCATCATAATTTATATTTAATTGACATACATATTGATCTACTTCGTTTTTAAATGACGGATTGACATCAGGAAAGGTTTATTTCAAACCAGGAATCACTGCTTCAGTAACTGATACTCATAAACATATATAACTATCAATTGAGCGCACGGTATTTCAAATGACTATTTCTTATTTCTATTTTATGTTACTACACTGAATTATTAAGAGTTTAATGTTTCCTTGTCCATTGTGCGCAGTGAAGGATTCCTTATATTTACAAGAAAGTCAAATATAATAAACTGACTATTTCAAAAGGGATTCACAATCATTTCATTGCCTTAAACCTTACGCTTTACTGTTATTGTTAGTTTACCTTACAAAAGTACAAAACAACAGATTATTGTTGACCAGTAGTTCTTGTCCAAGGTCACAACGAGAAACATTTCCCTTTTCTATGTATAAAGAACGCTCATATAAATAGCAAATGAGGAAAGGTGCCTGAATACTACTTAGTATATTTACGCATCATTTATCCCGCTGAAATAGCTGTTTAGGACAGGACTTCACACAGCGAACATATATTGCGGTGTTAAGATCCTAGTGTTGTCACAAATATATGACATACAACATCAAACAGTGAAATAAGAAAACACTGTTTTTAGGCTTTCAAATAAATTGTGATAGATTATTATCATATAACATATATTTCATTTGTACTAATCTAACACAACAACACGGGATGTGGCCTTTATAATGAATAAATACACAAATCACTGTTGATTACGTGTTCAAACTTACGTGCAAGAAATGCACTCCCGATCATTTAAATATATTGAAAATAGTTGTTATAGTTTACAAGGAAATGTTACCTTAATTTATTCAATAAACAATCTAGAAATATAATTATTTGTAAAAAATATCATAAATATGTCATGGCAAACTGAAAGTAGAAGCATTCTACGTTCGGTTTGCCATCACATGTTGATGTATATCTACAAATAATTATGTTTTCAGATTGTTTATTGAATATATAAAGGTAACATTTTCTTGTATACTATAACCGCTATATAGGCTTCCATTTTTCAATTCTTATAAAAGATGAGAAGTTATGCATTTCTTGCACGTAAGTTTGAAAATGTAATTAACAGTAATTAGTGTATTTATTATTTATAAATCCCATACACCGTATTCTTGTGTTAGATAGGTTCTAATAAAATGTATGTTATATGTTAATAATTTAGCAAAATATATTAAAAAACTTAAAAAGTAGTGTTTTATTATCTCCATGTTTAATGTGGTAAGCCATATATTTGTGATAACACTAGGACCTTAACTATGCATCTGATTTCAGTCAACATTTCTAAGCACCTGTTTCTATTATTTTGTGTTTATTTATTATATTGGAGCTTAAATTAGCCCAGTAAAATAACTGAACATATTAAATAGATTTAGAGTTTACGGTTATCTTGTAAATTATGTTAAGACTAATAAGACTGTTTTATCGTTTTGAACGTCCCATGTTCATATATATTATAACATGTATGAAAAACAATAATTTATATGTTATACGAATGTATTACGTAAAGGAAGTAAAATCTATAAGTAAACTGCTGTTAATACATGTATGTTTCACACGGTCACCAAACAAGTATTATGATAAACTGACAAAAAGCCTTCATGATGTTTGCTTGCAATATGCGTATAAGGGACGCTTAAACTTGTTTGTTAATGTGTTCACACTCTTCTCAATTAAGAATTATCATTGGAAAAAACGAAGTCGACACTTTCCAGCATTCCTGTGGGTAATGAAGAATACAGAATGATCGGCAGATTTTGGTGACTAAAACACACTGAAATTTGCGGGTCACTTGTATATTTAAAATTTACGGAGCGTTTTGAATGTTTTGTATTTTTAAATAAGACTTTTATTCTATTATACTTACATACTAGTTACTTACTGAGTGCGACACATTGTTTAGATATTGTTTTGAACAATTGTCCTAAAGTTATGGGCAATGTAGCTTTCATGACTATATAATTATGCTTATCAATAATTATAGACATAGTTTAAGACGAAACTGACATGCAAATCCTAGCTGTTTTTACAGCGGTTTTAAAATGTTAATTATCTAAGTACGGCAGTAATTTATAATTATATTTTTGACGAATCGGTATTGAAAACAAAATGGAACCGTTGTATGCTCATTTTGTGTTCAAATATTACAAACGTATTATTGAGTTTTAACATGCACTATATTAAAAGAAAGAAAATACTTCCGATGCCATCCCTTAAAAATATTGATTCTTACTTCTAAAGAATTGCTACACATATCGTCTTAACGAAAAACACCCAATACATAAACAAACACATAAAATAAAAAATAAAAAATAAATATTGCGTGAAGCGTATATATTGAGACAGGGTCTTTTTATTTCCAATATCGGCGCCAGTATTAGCTTTCTCCATAATTTATTTCTCAAGTGTATCTGTTTGACATAATTTAGTGATCACATTACTCTCAAACGAGGTCAATGTATAGAATAACAGCGTATTACGAGAATGAAGAATGATTATATTGGTTGCGATATTCGAGACTACGGATATTACAGCGCTGATCTCAATCACAGACTGGGAAAAATAGTGCGTCCTTCAATTCACGATAACCTCTTTTTACATCTTAGTCTAACATTTGTTTTAAGAAGTATAGTAGTAAACTTTAAACATCTCAATTATTGAAACATGAACACTGATGTGAAAATGTTTTCGTCTTTCAATCAGACAGAAATTAGGATTTCACTAGTGTTCATACACATTAAGGAAATGGTGTAGATATTGGTTGTTGATCACACTGTTCTCATTTGTTGTTTATAATGGAACATGTACATGTAAATTAAAATTGTAAAAGTGACGTCTTTTTAATAAAATCTATACTAAACGACTGCTAAAAGTGAATACAACGTTATTAGTTTTAAATGCAGCTTTCGAATAGGCAGACGTGCGCAGAAAAAAATATGATACTATTATTAAAGAAAATGGGTTCCGTTTTATGGCTAAAACAATAACCGAAAGTATTCCTTTCTCACATCTTTTGCCTTGATGACAGATCATTGTATTTCGATGACGTTATTTGCAAAAATGAGTAATAATCTAATAAAATCATGAGTTTTTTATTCTCATTTAATCCTTGCGTCTGTTCCAAGTTAACTAATTTTTCTATTTTAACGTCTTATAAGCATACTATTTTAGTATAAACTATTATCTATTTCACAATTAAATTAACGGATTTACTATAAATCTTCTTACAACACTTCTTGTATCTACATTTAAACAGAATTTCATTTAAAACATGAGTGTTTGACATTAAGATCAAATTGTTTTGGAAAAGGATCGTCTGGTACGTGACATAAGATAAAATGGCATTCCCTTTTTGCATAAGAATGAACACATAATTAGATTATTTGTGCAAATATAAGCTGTGCAGCTTGATGTATGGTTTCAAAGATTATGTCATTTAGTATGTCAATGTTCTTTTCTAATTATGAACAAAGACATATAACGAAGGAACTATTTTCATGCTTTGCTAATTATACGTACAGATGTCGGAATAGTTTTTATATTACACCGCTGTCATAAATTGAAAGGGTGTAATTATAAAGAGAAAAACAATCCCACTTAATTAAACAATGGCACATAGTTCACAGTAAATTAGTACATGTTAAAGATGACGAGTTATATCGTCATCCGTAAAATTCGTAAGAACTGCAACGTACTTGTTTACTGAATGAAACTAGCAATGACGTACCAATCAAATTTGAACATTATGAATAGTTATTACGTCGCGCTGCCGTAGTGTAAGCGAGCCGTGTTTTCTTTTTTAGTAACGATTGTTTCTGCGTGACATTCAAATGCCAAAAAGGCTCTATACCCTTTTGTACCTATTTAAAGCATTGTACCCAAACAAAAATAACATTGAAATACTGGCTACTATCAGCTTTAACGTTGTATTTTGCAATGCAATACTGTATTTAAAGCAATAATCTAAGGTTAAATCATCGTTTTAGTAACATTCACAATTCTAACAGAATAAATCAGTTTAGATCACGGCCGTAACTATGAGTTTTACATTTGTTAACAATGATTTTCAAATACTTTGATTACCAAATATATTCTTCATCAAGCACTTTCAAAGATAATGAGGACTAAAACGTTAAAATGCAATTATAAACTTAAAACAAAAAAAATACTTTCATACAACGCGTATCTGATTTTTTTAATACAATTATTATATGGTTGTAACATGTTGGTTTAATGTCAGAAATGTTTTTTGGTATCTCCTGGGTTTGCAACGTCATACTATTTGAAAACCGATGTAAATCATGGAGAAAATGAGACAATGACAATCACAAACATTTCTGCACACAGAATACTTTTGACAAATAGGTTTGTGTCAGACCAAGACTTTTGTACCAGCAGGATACAAAACATAGACGTTTTGTTCACGCCATACCAGGATTACCAGCTTGCACATATTTCGCACTGGTGTGGTGCAACATAAATCAATTAACTGTACTCTCGAATGGAAAACATTAATCATTCATCAAATTATCGGCAAACACAATGATCACGAAGAGACCTTTACACTTTCTAAAACGCTAAAAGCAGAAAATCGCAAAAAACAGGCAGTATTGTCTAGATCCTCTCATAGTTATTTTGTTGTTCTGGTTTTCCTAAAAGAAACAGTATCGCGTTCTGGAGTTATTTCTTAATAATCCTATAACACAACAGCCTGAAAAGAGCAATTGTATGATATCGGGGCCGGTTATCCATCGCTGACCTTTTGTAAATATTTTAGAAGTTGTACACTTCAAAATGTATATATGTACAGCGGTAAAGTGTATATTACGTATGTGTCTGCCCTGTACTTGCAATGTATTACGTTGATGACGCATTTGTTTACATGTCTTCACTGTGTAGTTATATTCTTGGATCATGAATTGTATGCTGTTTACATTTGACAAAAAGAGTTATGCGAATGCGCTATGGAACGTCAGCGGTGAAGCATCTTTCATTCTTATTGATTAAAGCTTCAATTAAACCGAGGCTGCTATTTTCCCCATGCAGTCGATTCTTCGCTAAGACGTCCCCTAACAAAATGAGTTTAGCTAAAGACGCCTAGATAAAAGTTGTTTACTAAGATCATATACAAAACTCAGCTTGTATCGTGAGTACTAAGGAGTTTCCCGAGTAAGGTGAACATGACAAGGCTTGTTTATTCTGTAGCAATGCGCTTCCTTATCTTGTCAGATAGTCTAATGGAAATAACCAACATATGACATATAGTCCATTTGGGATTTACCTCCTGCAGAGTAGGAAGTATTTGATCTTAAAAATCACCACGTTATTGTTTTAGTTGATGAAAAGGCAGAAAAAAGAATCTAGTTATTTAGAAAGACTAAATAAGAAATTCTATTTATCAAAACTTCCTGTTTATCTATACAAGTAACGATTTTTAATTACGAAGACATATGTTTACAACTACATAAATGGCTGTTAACCTCATTTCTTGCTTTACGTTTCTATTTTTTTAATCCGACAACACAGTATAGGTAAAACTATTGCAATGCTTTCAGGTTTAATTAGTGTCCGAATTATTTTTATCTTAGAATTGTTGCTCCATCCTTCTCTTAATGGAGACGAATTAAGAAGCGTTTAACAACTTACAATGTAGAAAAAAAACTCCATTGTTATGTAGAAAACTTCGACGGACAACAGTTACAGAAATTTCTGTACACAATATCTCACTTGACAAATATGAGATTGCCAGACAAACAATAACGTACCAGAAAGATAATCAAACAAAGACGGTTTGTTTACACAATACCAGCTTGCACATAATCTACACATAAGGGTGCAACATTTACCTATTTATTGTGCACTTATCTGATTTTTCCTAAGGTAAAACAATAATAGTGTATCATAATAGTTAATAACTATAAATATGCGGAGATCATAGATAAAGTTTAAAACGCTTAACACATAGAGGTAGTAAACTTAAACAACAAGTTTTGTCTAGACCTTTAACACTGTTTTCCTTTTCACTTTTGAAATAATCATTATTATCTAGAAAATTAACTTGTACTTTCTCATACATCTATTTGTTCACGACAAGCAGACAATACGTAATATTAACCTTTGAATGAATGTATGTAATTTGTTGTATTGGACTCAAAAAATTAGTTATCAATAAACATCTGAAAAAAGACTTACAAGAGAATGATGATCATTATTAAGCCGAACAAATGAGATTGTTATCATTTATTTCTATTTCCTTTGGATACTCTAAGTAACGTCGTTTATCCTAAATGAGAAGAGAACAACGATAAACAATTACATTGAACAAAATACAGCTTTGCAAAAAGTCAAATACCAACCATACGTTCAAATATGTTTAATAAATACATTTGTGTATTCCACTTAATTCGGATGTCTGGGTAGTATGTTACCATTTGCCAGTTTAAATTGATAAAAGGTAAAGTCCTATAATCTCAAAGGTAGAATTATTGTTTGTAATGTCCCGACCAACCCATTACATAAGTTAAGTTACTGGACTGATAATGGTTTAAGGGTCAACAAGAAAATCTGCACGAATTTTTCAACAGGTCAGAGTAACTAGACATATAGAAATTGAGAAATTCGGTTATTAACAATACTATGTCAATTGTCATACAAAGACGTTCATCACAATACACACTGGCCGTTTAACAAAGATCTCTTCTCGCGTAGTCACAATATTAATTCTCGCACAAAATTTGAATCTGGCAAATAATAAGGATTCAAAGATGTTTCAGTTTAGCTTACGCTATAAAAGATTCCTCATATTTACAATAATTTAATATATAAGAAACTTAACATTTCAGACGAAATTCAACCATCTTATTGCCTTAAAATCTTTGGCCTACTGTATTGTTATTTTACCAAACAAAAGTCCAAAATAACAGAGTATCGTTATACAAGTATGACGTATCCATGGCAACAAGGCAAGAACCTTTGCCTTCCTCTACTTATAACCAATGCCCACATGAATAGCTAATGAGAATGTGTGTCTGATTACTGATTATTTCAATCTTATTCATTACGTCGGAGCTTCAGTTTTAAATAACTGAAATGTAAAAAGTGATTCAGTGTGTGTATGCCCAATAGTTCTATGGGACGCTTAATGTGTATATTGTTTCATTTTTTTACACAGTTCTCGTTTCAGAATTATCATGGACAAACTGAAGATGTAGAAACTTTCAAGCATTCCCGTGGGTAATTACGAATACGTTTCTAAAATAATCAGCTAACCGACAAATTTAAATGTAAATGTACATTTGAAAAGTTTGTATTTCGACAAATAACCATTATTACTAGTCATTTATTGACTGTGCAATATTGTTTAATTATCGTTTTGGGCAATTATCAACATCTTATTGGAAAAGTACCTGTCTGGACTACAGGTATATATATAATCATGTCAATAAATATTGTAATATTAATTCGATTTACCTGAACCGGAAATGCAAGTCTTAGCAGTGTTTACTGTACATGTAGTTTGCTTTAAAATTACGTAATATTGATGTAAAACATGCATGTACATGTAAAATATAAGTTATTTTGTTAGAAATAGTTTCTGTAAAGGGCGTTAATTAGGCGACTTGTACTGAACATTTTTTCGAGATAACGTCTCCGTCGCACAAAAACATTGTTGATTTAAAGAATAGTAAATAAGCAAAATTATGTGAATGTATGAGAAGAAAATATTAGTATACTGCAAAACTGCAAGGTCAACCTATTTTGATCATGGTAGCCATCTGTTATTTCTAAATTGCCGCCGTAAATGTGTCAAATGAGTTGTTTTATTATTTAAGGATTATTAAAATGACAGGATCGTCACTGTATTTTAGGTAGTACACATGTGTTATGGCTTGAAATAATAACAATATCGCATGCATCAACGTTAATCATCTGTTGCTGACTGATAGACATAATTTAATTTCTGCAACGTTTAATTTGTACCATATTGTGTTAACACAATAAGACATGATAAGTATTGCATTGCTACCTAATGATGCGCTTGTTCGTAAAAGATTTAAACCGTAGCCGTTGTATGCTCAATTTGTGTTCAAATATTATAAATGTGTTTTCAATACGGACAACGTTATAACATGCAATGTATTAAAAGAAAACAGATTTATGATACCATCTATTACATATTAATTTTAATATAAATTGAAGAGATGTTCAAAGAAAAAATGCTGTAAAGAATGTAGATATGTCAAGTTTAAGGGCACCATGACAAAATGGCTCGTACAAAAACTAACACACAGGACGACACAAAAACACGTACACGTTATTTTTAATTCATATAATATTGTTATAAACACATGATTTGCAAAGAAATACACAAAAACATATTAACCTAGCACATACAATAAACTATATATTACGTTTAGCGTATATCCTGAAAAAGTCTTTTTATTTCCGTTATCTGGCGCCGGCTTTAGCATTCTCCATAATTTATTTCTCAAGTGTATATGTTTGACATAATTGAGCGATCACATTACTCTCAAACGAGGTCAATGTATAACATATCAGCGTATAACGACAATAGAGAATGATTTTATTGGTTGCGAGATTAGAAATTACGGATATTACAAATATGATCTCAATCATTAACTGAGAAAAATAGTGCGTCCTTCAAATTAAATTCACATCTTTCTAAATCATCAGTATAACATTTGTTTCAAGAAGAATAAGAGTATAAGTAAACTATAAGCATCTCTATTACAGAAACATGCTAATTCATGTGAAAGTTGTTTTTTGTGTTCATCGGGCTAAAAGTCTGATTTTACTAGTTTTCATAAACTTTTAGGGAAGAGAGTAAATATTGATTGTGGATCATACTTGTCTCATTTTTGTTTATAATATAACATGTGACTTTAAACTGTAAAAGGGGTGACGAAATAACGTATTTTAAAACAAAAGCAATACATTGCATTTGCTAAAGGTCAATACAAACGTAATCAGTTTTTGACGCAGGTAACAAATAGGCACATAAGCGCAAAGAAATCATGATACTATTATTTAAATGCTATATTTTCCTTTTATTGCTGAAACGATATCAAATGGTACCTCTTTTTCACATATTTTATTGCATTGATGACAAATCATTGTATTTCGATGACGTACTTTGCAAAACTAAGGAGACAATCCAATAAATTTATTTTAAATTTATCTTATTTAATCTTTGCGTCTGTTCCAAGGCAACTGATTATTCTACTTTCACGTCTAATATGCATACTATATTGGTATGGATCCCCAAATATAAACTCCAGCAGTTACACGCGTTTCATATTTATATGAGAGGATTGACTATAATACTTTTATCAACAATTTGTCTGTCAAAATCTAGAGACAATTTCATTTAAAACGTGAGTAAGAGATTGTCATTAAGATCAAACTGGTGTAGAAAAGGATCGACTTGAACTGACATTAGATGGACTGGTGTTCCTTTTTGACATGAGAATAAACACATAATAAGATTAGTTGTACTAATTTAATGCAAGTGGGAGATTCAATTAGGCGTTCCTATGATGTACGGTTTCAATGAGTATGTCATCTTTATTTGTTTAATCTTCTTCTAGTAGAATATTTACAAAGACATATACAAGGAACTATTTCCATGCTTTGCTAATTATACGTACATATGACAGGATGATGTTTTATAACAAATCTGTCAGACATTGAAAGGGAAATGTTATAATAAAATATACAATCCCACTAAGTGGAACAATTTTGTTTGGCACATACTCAACAGTAAATTAGTTCATGTTAAAGTAGACATGTTATATCGCTACCCGTAAGATCCGTAAGAACTGCCACGTACTTGAAAAATAAATAATTGCCCTATATTTTTTTTATCTCTCCAAGATTAGTATCGTCATGCTGTTTGATAACCAACGTACATAATGGAGAAAAATAAGGCAACCGAAAATCACAGACATTTCTGAACACAGAACCTACTTGACAAATAGCTTTTGCCCGACTAACAATTATGTACCAGCAGGATACCCAAACATAGACGTTTCGTTCATGCAATACCAGGGTGTACAAATGTTGCACTTCAGTGCACTAGCGGATCCAGGGGGGCGGGGCGCACTTGGCACCCCCCATTTAACAGCAGCGGATCTATGATTTTTGTATGCACAAAATGTTAATTTATCTCATTTTTTCTTCGCTCGCGATTATTTTTAAGCATAATTTTAATAGAAATATGGCCACAACACGCTTAAAAATGACTTACCATCAACACTTTCAATGATTTTTTAACCCCCTTGACAAAGTCCACGCCCCCCCCCAGGGTCATTCCTAGATCAGCCACTGAAGTGGTACAACATAAATTAACTAACTGTGCCCTCGAATGGAAAACATTAATTATGTTTCAAATATTGACAAAAATAATGATTATGAATATACCTACACAAATTTTGAAACGCTAAAACAGGAAATCGCGAACACTTACAACTAGAATTATCTCGATTTTCATATGGTAATGGTTGTTCCTTTTTACTGAAAGGAACAATATCTTGGTTTGAGGTTATTTCCAAATATACCGATAAAGAACATCCTTAAAAGGCAGTGGTATGGTATCGGCGCCTGTTAAATATCACCATTGTAATATTAATGTTGTTTACATTCGAAAACAGAGTTCTGCTCATGCGCTAGGGTGCGTCAGTGGTGTGTCTTTCATAACCATTGATAAACAACTTAAACTAGAAATGTGTCCATAGGACACGGATGCCCCCGCTAAATGTGCTATCACTTTAAAAAAGGCCCATAACTCCGTCAAAAATTAGTGGATTGTAACCCAAATCGAACTCGACCTGTGTTTTGATATTATATATATTAACATGCCAAATATGAATTGAATCGATGCAGTCTTTAAAAATTTATTTAGCGGACACCAATTTTTGTACTATGTTTTTATAAAAGGCCCATAACTCCGTAAAAAATTAGTGGATTGTAACCCAAATCGAACTCGACCTGTGTTTTAATATTATATATCAACATGCTAAATATTAATTGAATTTATGCAGTCTTTCAAAAGTTATTGAGCGGACACCAATTTTTGTACTATGTTTTTATAAAAGGCCCATAACTCCGTAAAAATTAGTGGATTGTAACCCAAATCCAACTTGACCTGTGTTTTGATATTATATATCAATATGCAAAATATGAATCGAATCGATGCAGTCTTTCAAACGTTACTGAGCGGACACCAATTTTTGTGCTATGTTTATATAAAAGGCCCATAACTCCGTCAAAAATATGTGGATTGTAACCCAAATCCAACTTGACCTGTGTTTTGATATTATATATCAACATACCAAATTTGAATTGAATCGATGCAGTCTTTCAAAAGTTATTGAGCGGACACCAAATATTGATATCGGATGGACGGACTCACGGACGCACGGACGAACGCACGGACAGGGGTAACACTTTATGCCCCGCCACCATTCTTCGAATGGCGGGGGCATAAAAAACTGAGACTGCTATTTTCCACATGCAATCTATGCTTCTTAAGGACTTTCCTATTCATGGATAAACTGAGCTAAAACGCCTTATAAACAGGTAAAAGTTGTATATCCAGCTATCTTCTCGATTTACCAAATACGTCTTAAATATGTAGTCGGCATAGTAAAGTGATTATGCCAAGCCTTGTTTAGACTGTAGAAATGCGCTTCCTTATCTTGTCAGATAGTCTAATGGAAATAACCAACATATGACATATAGTCCATTGGGATTTAGCTCCCGTGGAGTAGAGGAACCATTTGACCGTTGTTTGTTTGTGTTGATTTCTTAGAAAAAGGCAGACAAGGATGATAAAAAAAGTCTCAATAAGAAATTATATTCAACAAAAACTATTGTTTCTGCTTATCGGTGCAATAAACGTTTTTAAATTATGAAGGCAAATACATCCATTTAAATGCCCTTTAACTTTATTTCGTGTGTTACGTCTCTTGTTCATCTTTAATCCGACAACAGAGAATACGGAGGTTTATTGAAATGACGTTCAGAATAATTTAATGCCAGAACTACTTTTTTTTTGTCTCAGGTTTGTACCGCCATACTAGTGTTAAACTATTTTCAATGAAGAAAACATATCTATTGGTATGGAGAAAAACTAGACGGCCTGCAGTGACAGACATTTCTGTACACAACATCTCACTTGACAAATATGTTTGCCAGACTAAAAATTATGCACCAGCAAAAATAACCAAATAAAGATGTTGTATACACAAAATACCAGCTTGCACATATTTTGCACTGAAGGAGGGGGAGTAATCCCTTCATTGTGCCCTTATCTGTTTTTCATGGGATATTTTGTTTATATATCACACTCGTAAATAACTATTAATATGCGAGGATCATGGATCAAATTTACAACACTAACAAAATAGAGATCATAGACTTAAACACACGTATTTTCTACGGCTGAAATCACTGTTTTTCCTTATCACTCCTAAAATAATTATTATCATCTAGAAAAGTAACTTAAATTGTCTCATACATATATTTGTTCACATGAATAAGACGATACGTAGACTGATTGTATGTAATTTGTTGCCTTGGACTCAACAATATAAACGTAAATCATGCCTAATGAGGTCAATATAACGGCTCTGTTTAGTTATCAGTAAACATATTGCACAGTACAATGCATGCTTATGGGAGGCGAACAAAGAGAATGCTGAGCATCATTAAGTCGAACAAATGAGCTCGTTATCATTCATTTCTATTGCCTTTGGATATAGTAAGTAACATCGCTTATCCCAAATCAGAAGAGAATAACGATTAACTATTTACATTGACAAAATACAACTTCAAAAAAAAGTCAAATACCAACCATTCATTCCAAGATGTTTAACTAAGTACATGTATGTATTCCTTTTATGTCAGGGTTATGTTATTTAAATTGAGAATTTGTGTAGTTCAAATTGGTTTGATCAGTACGCATCTAGACTAGCACATGAAACATAAATATTTTTAATCTATCTTTCAGACATACACATTGATCTACTTCTTTCTCAGATGACAGAAATGACATTAATTGTTTCAAACTGCGGATCACTGCTTCAATAATTCCTTTACCATAATCAGTTATTATCAGATATCAATTAGGCGTACGGTATGTTTAAACTATGTGTGCTTGTTCATTTTAATGCTACCAGACTGATAGTGAAAACACTATTTTAATTTGTTGTTTTAAGTGTCCATCAGATGTATAATAAGGAACAATGTTAAATCGACATGATTTTCCAGGCAGTTAACATCTAACATGTAATCAAGACAATTGTCTCTCAAAGTCAATGATTCCTCACTCACATTGTTTTTGCTTATATAAATATTTGTTAACACAATATTTTATATGCAATTATAATCGACAGACCGGCCGAATTTTCGACTAAGGCTCCAGGTTGATAGACTTAAGGTGCCCAGTGTATAGCACTAAAACATGGGAAGATTTTTCCTGGAAACAACCAGTACATATTTCCTTTCGTGTATTTTAGTTGAGTGAGGGGAAATCGGAATCAAGTAATTTAGAAATATTAATTGTCGCAAACATTTTGAATTTGGCATAGAATTAGTATTCAAAGATTGTTTCAGTTTAGTTTACGCTATAAA
>Ga0224511_10001148_pt1 | contig 15241 bp, 9 predicted proteins | sample SF_May12_sed_USG_2_FD_169988 | JGI IMG/M metagenome (GOLD analysis project Ga0224511, IMG submission 169988) | Sediment microbial communities from San Francisco Bay, California, United States - SF_May12_sed_USGS_8_1 | ecosystem: Environmental > Aquatic > Marine > Sediment | place: USA...
TAATTGAAGAAAAATATCAACACAATATATTTAAGCATAAAAAAAACAAAAAAACCTGAATACTAATTACTAATTGATACAAATATATTTAACAGCATGATTTTGGTTTCTGCACAAAACAAAACCCCCCTTCTGTGGTATTGAGTGGATGTTTCAAACTGGTTTCCCAATCTTTACAAGACCCTTAAATAAGGTATAAAACAGATTAGGATATAATAAAAGATAAGGTCAGATTCATTTTTGTCTCACACAGTGCAATTTATCACTATCTTACACTTAGTTCCATGATCCACAATCCATGACAACATTATGTCGACAAGTACCTATTCCATAGTTCACCAATAATTTCCCTCACTGAAGAACAGACATGTGGGGGTACCCAATGCATTCTTTGTTGAAGAAAGCTTCACAGATGGCAGATCACAAAATCGGATCAGGGATCAAGGAAGTATGGAATAATGGCTTAATATGTGTCATTATAACCATGAATCATAATTAACCCTGCACATATTTCAATAACAAGTACTATTATGTCTTTTATATATGAGTTTCAAAATTGCTTATTATAGAAAGCGCAATTCACAGCAAGCACTATCTACCAAAAACATGTTATGACACTTCATGAGTTCTGTATTGTGGAGCTTCCTACTCACCCCGTGGCCCAGCTAGAGCGTCCATGGTGACCTGGGAATCCAGTCTCTGCTGCTCCAGGACCTGGCCATCGTATCGCTGGCTGCCCATCGACACAAACGGGGCGTCCATGTCTAATGAGTTCATACAGCTGGCTCCACCACTGGCCATACCTGCACAATACTCTTCTTCTGTCAATCACAGTCTGTTAATGTACCGTCTTTCACACATAAATCAACACATGCCAATTTCTGTTGCAGAATCCTCTTTCAGCACTACATCATGACTAGAATACCTGTAATATAGATATATATATAAATCTTTTTGAAGAGGTATAATATGAAAATGATTTGAACTTAGAGGTTAAACTATTTGTTTTTGTTTTAGTAGAGTGATGCATTTAGTTTAATTTAGTGGTTATTGGTCATATACTTAGTTTTTTTCTTCATTTAATTAAAATAAGTTTAGGAAGTTGAACATAAAACAAATATAAAATGATCACCTAGACCAACTGGTATAACACCACTCTGTGAGATTTTTTCTTTGTTATTTATTACATAAAATGTGATCTCAAATGCTAGCTGATGTACTGCACATATGGGTAGGGACTGTAATGATTTGATAAAGGTTAACAAGTTTTAAAATACCACAATATTCTTTAAAAAGTGAACAAGATGTTTGTTTAAAAACAAATATTAAAATCTCCTAAAATGTAAGTTTCACAGTGGACCTCAGCCTATTTATAAGGTCAACCAGGATTTTAATAGCGGACAGTGAAAACAGTGAAATAACTGCATGTTGAAACTTCATTTGAGTTTATAGTCTAAATTAACTTTGTTTGATCAAATAGTTCATTGTTATTGTTATGAAGTCTATAAAAAGTAACAAGTAGCTGATAAGAAATACAGATAACCATTTGATGGTTGGCAAGAAATGACAGCGAGTAGATACAACATAGGCGTTGGAAGTGGGGCCGCAGGGGCCGCGCTCGCGGCCCCAATATTTTGTCTAGTTGCCGTTTTGGGGCCGCGGTTTTTTTTCGATACGCCAGTTGTTTGTTTTATAACCCAGACATAGAAATGTGCGCGCTCTCTTCGCTCGCGAATGTTTTTTTAAACTCTTTTATTATTAATAATTTGCAATGCTGTGAGTTAAATAATTTATCATTAAAAATGTGAAATGCTGGGTGTTAAATATTTAAAAGTTTAAGAAAACAAGTGTACACGGTATTCAAGGAGAGAAGAGGGTTAAACTATCATTGTAGTATAAATTAAAGAGATGTTCTGTTGTTTTACGATCATAGTTTACGCAAAAAAGTAAGAAAAATGTGTTGTTTAGTTTTGCAGTAGAAATGTATTAGTATAGATAAAAAAAAAAATTAAAATGCATAATGGTTGAGCGACAAAGACAGATAATCTGATACCTAATGGAGTGAAATGTAATGAAAACGTAATTTGGGTATCAGTTCTGAGACTAGAATAATGTCTGAGAATGATCGTTTCTAAAACAGTGGGAAAATCTAATACCCAATGGAGTGAAATGCAAAGAAAAACGTAATTGGGTATCCAGTTCTGACACTACGGTAACCTATTCATAGAATTTCTTTCCGCTACTTTCGTTTCTGCCAATTTTCTGCGTCGAATATTTTTTACGTTTGACCTTTGATAGAAATAAAAACAGAACAGAAAATTAGCTGAAATCATGGTAACAAAATAAATAATTTATACCTTTTATCAAATCAGAACATTCAGCAGTACAATCAAGGATTTGCGTGTGTGGTTTACAACGTAAAGTTAGATATTTTGAGTCATCAAACTTTTGTTGGGAAAATCCACACAGGAAGCTACGTCACAGGTCGCTTTCAAAAGTTTAAAACACCGATAGTTTGCGGGTAATGACTTCATGTTGTTGCAGTTATCTCCCCTGAAGGGTACTGGTCCAAAAAGGCCGCAAACCTAAAAGGACTATACCAAAAAGGCCGCACCAAAAAGGCCACAAACCTAAAAGGCCGCAAACCTAAAAAGACTTATATAGAAGAGGCCATGATGAATCTTATATGTTTTAAAACTTAATACAGTACAGGTAGTGTGACTATATATTATACTCACTAAAAAGGATACCTGTTTCGAAAGCATAATATTAATATATGCAGTTAACTATGAACAGTAATACTAAAATTAAAGTAATACATCAGTGTGTTATAGCTTTAACCTTTAGCTGTATATCAGCAATATTACACTGCTACCTAATCAAGTCTATTTTTATGTAGAAACGTTTTTAACAGTTTAATTCTCTTCTTTTACTTTTTATGAAGTTATATCGCACTAATTGAAGCCAAACTTTAATTGTAAACTAATTGGCTAATAAGATAAAATGCAGTACTAAATACATGTATTTGTGTTTTGAGGTTTTGTTTTGTAGGTTTATGCTATTTTATATTAAAATATTTATCAGTTAATATATTAAAAAAAAGACTTATATATTTAAATACTTTAAATATTGACTTACATGTAAATGTTCGGTTTCAATCTTTTCTAGTAAACTATAACTGATTTGAAAAAATATTTTAATAACTTGATCAAAATCTACTACTATTTAAAAATAAAACGAATTCAACCATTTGTCTGGCTTTGTTACTTTATCACAAAATATCTACATGTAGTTTTTCCTTGCATTTTACATGCTTAACATGTCGCATGTCAAAAAGTGGAAATGAATTATTAAGTAACACAAATTTGTTAAAAGCTTTTTAATAATCTTATACTACCAGTGCAGCATGAAACTTGGGGCTTTTTAGGGGTGCGGCCTTTTTGGTAAGGCCTTTTTGGTCAACGGCCTTTTTGGTCTACGACCTTTCTGGTTTTCGGCCTTTCTGGTACCCAATCCCCTTGAAGTTACGTGTTTCCCGTTGAACGGATCCATTAGAAACAGATAAAATAGTTTGTATGTGTAAAGTCAATGTCTCCATTAAATTGTTTTTAATCATTAAAGGGCTGGAGTACGAACTTTTTTATTAACTATGTTGTAAATATATCAATTAAATGGTATTATATAGTTATTCAAGGCATTCCGAATTACTTGGAGTTCCGGGTCAGTCGACGGAACTTGTTAAAAAAGATTAAACAGTTTATGTATTTTATGAATTTGACCTGTGTTCTATAAAGATCAACCCTTTTGCAGTTTGTGACCGATTGTTTTAAAGCTATGTGCTGCTTGATGACAGGGAACAAGTCTTTTTAATACAACACGTGAAATACGTTACCTTTACAACACTTGTAAAAAACTGCATCTCCGTAATTTGCGGCCGTTATCATGGTGATATGCAGGTATATTGAGACCTTCTTGGTGTTAATTTAATGCTGCACATATAGACAACCTTCTGCATTCGCACCAACACCATTTTTGCCAATTTGTTGCAGAAAAACGTATAATAACAAACACATGTGTACTTAGGAATTCCGGGTCAATAGACGATTAACACATTCTGAAGAGGGGACATATCTTAAAGCATTATCAAATCCAACTTTACCACCAAATAGTGCTTTTTGCATGAAAATAGATAAAAAGGATTCACGATGTGTACCGATTAAAATTTTGACTGCCACCAAAAGTCTATATTCAGATATAGATGACTACTTAAACCCAAGAACCGGATAATTCTGCTGAAAAGTGAAATAATTTTTCAGAAATAAATATCACTTTTAACACGCATTTTTCGGCATAAGGTTTTGTAAACGATACACTTACTTTTATGTCTTCTTGATTATAATTATTTACATGATCGTATTTAATTATTGGTATGATCGTACACCGTCCGTAGTCTTTGGACACACCATCACACACGGTTTGGGGTCAGCTAACAAAACAAAACATCAAATGTTTTATTATGTACATGTATATATCTACTGCTCAGGCAGTGGATGAGATGCTAAAAAAGGGGTTTCTTTTATGCTTTACGGTGGGATAAACTTATGTTCCACTGTTCGTCTATGTTTTTCACTACAGTGAAAAATAGATTTTTTTTCAGGGTACTTCATGACGCTGACGTTGTTTTGTACCCCGGCAGGCTGCAGTAGACACAACACAGCGTTTATAAAGCTGGGTACCAACGACGTTAATATGACGACGTCATGGCATTGTTGTTTCCTGTGATATAACGCTTGTGGCTGTCTTAGCCTAAACGAAACAGAAAATTTGTTGATTTTTTTGGGTAAGATTAAAATTTATTTCACTCGTGATCATAGGAAATCATATTTTCACTCATGGCTACGCCACTCGTGAAAATACAATGTATTGCTTTCTATGATCACTCGTGAAATAAATTATCATTTATCTTACGCCAACATACAACAATACCTCCATCTATTCTATTACACCAAACCTCCCAAAATAACTCAAAGCCACCCTTTAAAGTCGTTTTTGGGAATAAGTAAGTTAAAATATAATTTTAATTGTTGAATGAGAGATACCTATAAAATATTTTGATGTCATTTTATGTCGTTTTACAATATAATCGTCTCGAGAAATCAGCATTCCAAATACATTCTTCTACTCTACACCAAACCACACAAACCCCTTCTCAGGCCGCAGTTTTAGATTAAATTATATGTTCATGAATTATTTAATTAAAATCATAGTCGTTATTATGGTATGGCCTTCCTAATGGACTATGAAGGATACACATTTGTATTTTTTATAAAAAAATAAACAAGTTTGTTTCATTCAAATGTGATATATATTATGCTTTTACTTTTCAACCGTAGAAAAATCTTTTTAAAATGCAAGTTTCCTATATTTGCTTAAATTAAATTAAAGGGAAGTAATTTCACACCTTATTACCTCCCTTAAATATGAATATAAATACAAAAATTTAATCTTGTTTATAAAATAAAAAATCCAAAACCTGAGAAAAGTTGTGCGGTGGATCGTCTTAAAATGGCATATATTTAAATAAAAAAAGGTTTATAAAATCTCTTCCTAGCTGCAAATATGTGAATCCATTAAGAAGGTCATACCTTAAATGCCCAAATTTTAGGGTACGTATAGCCAGCTTAATTACCACAACAAAAACGTTTATGGGCATCAAGACGAAATGACCCGTATAAAAACAACACTTAGTAGAGAACGAAACACCCAAAATAGCAAGATATAGCACACCTTTAGGATAAACCTTTTTATTCTCTCTTCCCAGGCAACACAAACAATATGATAGAAAAGTGAAAGGAAAGCATATTGTAAAATGGAAGAGAGAAAAAAAAAGAATATTAAGTAAAAAGTGTTTTGCCTGTGAAACTCATCACAGGTCCGTGGCAGATGGACATAGTTTAGAAATAAATAAATGGTAATGTTGATATTTATAACAACTATAGCATCCGTTCTACACACTATGTTAGGTTTCGAGAAAGAATATTATTATACAACATAATAGTAACATTTATGCAACTCTACACGAATAAAAATATAAAAAGACAAAATAATTTAAACAACCGCACACGCTAACTTCCAAACTCATGCAACACGTAGAAAAAAATATGAAACTGGAAAAAGGGGTATTGTGAATCCTCAGTGTACATTATATATTCAATATTAACACAAATTAGCAACCGAAATAACTACAATTGATAAATTAATAAAAAACATATGATGAATATAAACGATAACAAAAATTATGTACGTATTCTGCATGTGAAACACAACCTCCGACCACGAGGTACAGTGCGTCGTGGTCCATTAGTGCAGTGATACATAACTTCCGACATTCCGCTATAATATAGAAAAAAGTCTATTTCTAAAATAATAATAAATCTTTTTATACATATTTTTTGGAATATATATTTTTTCAATAAAATAACAATAGAAAATGGTTTTTATAATTACCACTATATAAACAAATATAAATGAAGTAACTTTATTTAGTGCGTGTATAGTCTTTCACTCGCATTTGGTAGAAACACAGGAGAAAGGAAAATGAAATCGTTAATGATAAATTTCAAATAATATGTAGACAATGTTCGGCAAATGTAACATTGACATCCTAAGGTTACATAATTTCTGGTATCAGTTGCACATTCAATATCATCTGGTTCTACACGAGCATGTGCTCAAGGTGCTTGAAGCAAGTAAAGTCACTGCCTGTGGCTTACAAGGCCAATACCAATGCAAGGATAACGAGGAAAGTGTTTACTGAACGTCAGCAAACTTTAACTTAGTATGGACGGAATATGGATGATCGTAATTCGGTAATCCGAAGTCTCAGTATTTCGAAGTATTTAACGCGGTCCCGATGACTTTGGACTCCCGATGACTTCGGATCAACGAGGTTCAGCTGTATGTAGAAACAGAATACGTTTTCTAAAAGATGGTCTCTGTCTTCAGTACTGGGATTAGACGAACCCCGCCAAGTTCCTTGGCTCATTGCATCGAGCAGCCTTCGTTAAGGCCCGCTACTGACTCAACTCAATTGTTGATGCTGCTCCATTTACATGGTCCAAAGCATGTTTGTATTGGCCACTAGTGCCACTAACAGCAGCTGTTTCAGATCTGAGCAATTGCTCTTCACAGACCTCTGATGACACTGTGGTTTTTACACACATATTTTCTGAAGATTCTCTTTGCCAGTGGACGAAATGTAGCAACAGCCTTTGTCAGAGGGATTATCTTTCTACTGTGTCCCCCCAAAATATATCCTGACATTGACTTGACTTCTGAGAAAGCATAGAGTGGTCAGTCTTCAGGTTGACATGGTCCTCCCTACAGCTATCATCTAAGACTGGTAATACGTTATCATCTTTCATTGGTGTCTCAGCCCAGGATTCCTTTACAGAATGAAATGAAATAAACTTAAGTTTAAACAATGTATTCCAAAGCAAAGCTATAATCCCACCGCGATACTCCATCATATTTTAAGATATTTTGTAGCCTTTTTTGTCAAGAGGAAGCACATGTTTTTCCACTAAGACTGTTTTGATCCCCCGGATTTTAAAAGTTATCTTTCTACAGATGCGCCTTAAAACTGGAACAATACTGCGCGTGCGAGTACAATGTAAATTATAACAAGAATGGCGACTGCTAAACGCCAGGTCAAGAAACTCATTTTGTGACCCTATTAAATGTGTTGAGCTATATCATTGAATAAAATCATTTTTTTAATTAACCTACTGTTTGTTTTATTATGTTTGAAGCAATTTATTAATTTTCTACTTTGGCATTTAAAGGTATGACGTTAAATAGCGTCATGAAAAATTCATATGATCGGTACCTAGCATTGATCGTTATAAAAAAGCCGGTCTCAGCTTCTGTCCAGTAACGACTTTTAATTGTGATGCTTAAATACGTAAAAATGTTCAAATTAAAAATACACTTTCATGTATGTTACATGTAGTTTTATAAGAGTATGTGATATTGTATTTAAGTATCAACACTGGCCAACTTATGCTGTTTTTTGTAATAACGATATTTTTGCCTCCAATAACCATGCAGACCATATGAAAGTCTTTTAAAAAGAATTATATCCCTTACTCAACTTGCTGTTTTGTTTACTTGTATAAAAATTGGTAATTATAAGGCTTGACACAATGTGAAAACAAAATACCTGCTTCTCCTCAGTTCTCTTTTCAGAAGGCTCCAGTCTAGAGGGGCGTGGTTGGTGGGCGGAGGAGGCCGCGCTCACGTAACACGACGCCCCGGAACTGTTCGACTCCTCTGACATCTGTCGCCCTCGAGACGAACCGCCAACGGCCAGCTTCGAGCTGGTTTCCCCCTCACTCAGTCTACTGGTGGAGAACGGCAAACAACATGGATGTTAAATTATAATTTCCATTGAAATCAAATCACTGTTTTAAAGTTAAGATGTCTGATCGTGCATATACATGTACTTGTTTGAGTTCATGCGTTATATTGAATAATATATGTGTGCATCAAACATGGATCGAACACTGACTTCATGATCTAAGTGATGCAAACATTTTTAAGTTAAACTTTAGATCTTCTTCATAAAAACCCAACCTTTGCTTGCTGGGTATCATTTTCTGTTCCCCACTGCTCTCCATAGCACTCATCTTTGTCTCTTTCTCCTCCTCATCATCATTATCGTCGACATCATCGTCGTCACCGTCACGTGGCAGCTGGGTAGCATTCTGGGCCACATTGTGGTCGCCAATCTGGACGGCTTCGGCCCCAACAACATTGATGGTCTGTAAAATACTAGTAGTTTACTTGGTAAAATACAGTTAGCTTGTAAAATATTCCTCAGTTTATTCCAATACAATTATTATGAGGACGAACGTTTTTATTTGAAATAAGTTTTATAAAAAGATTTAAATGCTTTGTATCACTCACATAGTTGACAGTTTTGTGGACAATTTGTCCATGCTTGTCACATTTAACTTTAGCTTGATTAGGTTCCATTGCAGGCCAGCCGGTCTGGTCGGATTCACTGTAAATGTGCTGATGCTGACCCTGGGGAGGCATGTCTGGTTGACTGTAACCCTCGTGCTGGTTTAGTTGACTGTAATCCAGGTGGTTTGGTTGACAGTAAACCTGCTGCTGGTTTGGTTGACTGTAACCCTGCTGCTGGTTAGGTTGACTGTAACCCTGGTGGTGTTCAGCTGGGTCCAGCTGCTGTGTGGGTCTGTTGACCATCTGGTGCTGCACACCAACAGTGCTATAGCGTCCATCGTTGTCCATCGAGATTCGGCTTATCAGGTTTTTAAACATGCGTAGATCTCCTGCAAAATGCATCATTTTTTTGTACTTCTTTTAAAGAAAATACCTTTATTATTATTACTGTTAACATTGGATATAAGGGTGACTATATAAGATATATTTGTCTTAAGAAAAGTATACACTGCATGAGTGTTATGTTAAAGAAACACATTAAAACATACAATCAGTGATAATTTTTCGTTTCAAAACAATGGGATAAAAAAGTGCACATGTTTGGAAACAATGCGTTTTTTTTAAAAACAATGGGTTTTTTTAAACAATGTTTTTGACACGACATCACACATGATTTATTTTGATTATAAAGCATATGCATTTTATCAATATAAAAACTATTCATGTTTTACATAAAATTTCTTTTCATAACACAATCCCTCATAGAATTCACAGTCTTACATGCCATGTTTACTTTGATAAATTCTCCTCTATTTTACACTTCTCCACTCTGAAATTACTTTTAGTTGTCGAAAATCATTGCGTTTTTTTAGCGCACATATTTTGAAACTGTGCGTTTTTTCCCAGAAATGTGCGTGAAAAACGCAAAACGCAGACCAAATATTATCACTGCATACAATCAAACTAACCATATGTTACCCCACCATTGTTTGAATGCAGGGAATGCTGGGAGACGTCCGAGTTAGGTCCAGTTTGACTGGGAAGCTCCTGTGAGTGGACTGTCAAATATTGCCAGTTGGGTTCATTGCCCGTCCTCTGCATCTCTTCTTGCATTTGTTTGAAGTTGTATTGTTTAAACTCTTCCTGTTGTTCTGGTGGGCATTCCTTTATTTCTGATGGAACCTGCAGCGCCATTGCATTGTAACTTTGGACATTTCTGCTGTTCTCCATAGTTTGGGAAGAATCTTCAGGACACTGGGGATCAATGTGGGAGCTTTCTCCAATAGTAGACATGCCTTGTTTGGAAGTAACCCGATTTAACCTTTGTAGGTAAGTTTCGGAATCCTGGGACGTTGAGTGGATCATTTGATGAATGTTTTGCTGTACAGCAGGATTCTGTGGCCGTGCTGGCTTGAGGTAACTCTCACTCTGTGAGTAGTGCAGCTGGCCAGGGTTGGAAGATGGGTCTAGTGATGACATTGGTGGAGAAACAACCTGAACGCCTGTATAAAAGCGACGCTGTGTTTCATTCTGAATAGCATAGATGAAATTTTCAGTTTGTATTTCCTCATCAATTTTGGTTTTTAGTTCCTTTACTCTTTGGATGGCTTGTTCACGCTTATATTTTTCAATACATACTTTCTGCTCTAACATAAGCCTTTCATTGTTCCGCTTTCTCACTTTGACTTTGTCACCGATCAACCTGGCTAGGCCCTGTCTGTAATACTTATCGTTGATGTAATAGCTGATACCTTTCAGAGAGTTGAGCCCTATTGGCACCTTAAACGTTGCATTTCTCCTCTCTGTGTGGACAGGGACGACACACCACTTCTTTTTTGGATTTTCTATGGCTTCCATCAGGCAGGATTCACTAGAAAGTTCCATCCACATATCTTCAGTGAACTCTTTCGTAAGATACATAAACACGAAAGTGCTTCGTTCAAGTGCCGCGGCCAAGTGACCTAGCTTGCTATTAGACAAGCTCATGAGACCAGCTTCATCATACAGCATAGCCTTAACCGGCCCGTCTTCCCCAATGTCTATGTCAGTAATTAGGTGGTTTCGAAACTTAACAGCCTCTTCCCTATTCTCCTCAGCATACAGTATCAGTACATCGATGTACGGGACCTTCAAGACAGGATCGAGTTCATCGAAATAAACATCAACCTCTGCTTGAAAGATGCTGGTAGGTTTGAACCCTGTCTCCTCCAGACTGCTCATAGAACCAAGGGAAAGTGCATCTAGGTCGCGCTGTGCAGCATCCAAGTCTTCAAGGAGAACTGTATAACAATGGAAGTATGGATTTACTAATTGTATGATGCTGAAGCTTATGAAATCACATTCAAAATATTGTATCAATGGTTATTAAGTCTATTTACATTTTAACACTGGTAGCAAGTTTATTTTAGTAAATACATTTGTTTAACTGTTCATTTACTTTCATTGTTGATATATACATGATAATGTTTTGCCTTAAAAACTGTAACCTCAAGACAAAAAACAAAACACAATAACATAATGGTAAGTAAAATAAGATTTTTTCATACACAGCCTATTTTTCCATGCAGGTTATACTTCCTGGGGAATTCCTTTTTATCAGTTTAATATCTACTAGCATAAACTTTTACTACTGATGAACGGCTTCAATAAAACCGAGGCTGCTGTTTTCTCGTGCAGGCTATACTTCCCGAGGGCTTTCCCTTTCATCAGTTTGATATTAAAATAACATGCAACATGTTCACCTTATATAAAAGGTTAATACCTTGACGTCTGATTAGGGCATTTGTGTTGACCCATTGACATCTGTACACAGTTCCAGCAGGAGCTTTCTGCAATGCACTTAAAACGCTCATTGGGTCCATGTAGTGGGCTGATGGGTTCGGGTTGTCTCGCCCACTGCTGCCAACATCACGGTTGTCAGAACTGGGCACAATTGTGGTTTACAATAAACACATGTGTACACCTATGACCAATATAAGTGAGGAGAAGATGCTCAAGCGTTTGAGACATTGTAATTATTAAATACATGTATATTGAAATGATATTTTCTATCTTGGTGTGTCAGTTATAAAACCAGGGCAACACTGACCTGTTGACAGGTGGTTGGTTATTCCTGTCTGGGCGAGATGGGTAGCTGTTCTCAAACGAGGAAGTGTTTCTCACTGAGCTTCCAAGTTCACTGGTGGTCCTTATGTTGGAACCTTCATAATTAAAGAAAAATATTAACTTATTCTATCATAAAACAATGAATTGATGCATATAAGGTAGCATGGTATTCACTATTGGTTTCTTTACAAAGACAACACACACGTGCACACAATCTGTTGTTATTGAGTGGAGGTTTAAACCCTTTTAGCAACTTTTTCTAGTAACTTAAAACGAATAAGGCATATCAAAATGTCATATTAATTTTGTAAGTTTTTATCCATAATTTTATCATTCTCTTATACAGTACACGTTATTACCATTTTAATGACACGTATTATATTGTCGGAGTTTTAACATCGTTTGTTTTATAAAGCCTTACAAAGTACACAACAAACACCATGTCCAATAATACTTCTTAAATTCTGCATTGCCGAGAATTCCTACTCACCCCGTGGCCCAGCAAGAGCGTCCATGGTGACCTGGGAATCCAGTCTCTGCTGATCCAGCACCTGGCCATCATATCGCTGGCTGCCCATCGACACACACTGGGCGTCCACGTCAAATGAGTTCATACAGATGGCACCACCACTGGCCATTCTCTTCTGTCAGTTACAGTTAGTTAGTTTACTGTCGCGTGTTTATATACATTAGCACATGCAAATATCTTTTGGAGAAGTCTCTTTCAACTCATAGAAATTTAGTCTTGACAGAAATATCTGTAACATAAATATAGATCTATATAGAAATCTTTATACCTTTCAAAAGAAAGCACTATAGAGAGCAGAGAGGAATTATTTCATCTACCAGGTGCGATGCACCCCCAACATTTACTGATAAAGAAATAAGTCATTGGAAACTTCTTGTAGATCCATTAAAAACAATTCATCAAATGCTTACTTAAAACAAGGGGTTGAATTATCTCCAATTATTTCCAATATAAAAAACGCAATTCCTTATTATAAACTAGAACACAGAAATTGATATCCAATGGAGTGACAATGCGCAATGTATTTTTAGTTATATGTTTAACGTAATTTAGTAATTGTGATCTGAGACTTAAATTAACTTTTCACAATAGTCCCACTGCAGTACCATTAAGGATTTTTAAAACTGTGTGGTTTTAAACGTAAAAACATATCTTGAGTCATCGTGAATTTTGTTTGGAAAGTCCGCCACGACAGTATCTAAACTGTATATAGATATAACAGTACAATATTCTATTTATAGTATTTTTCTATCATCACATGGTGAATGCCGTAAAGCGTTAGAAATAGCAATAGTTTTCAAGACATACATGCATAGAGTTTAATTATTGAAATGTATCTTAATAGACGCTTAAAATGTCGCATTTGAACTTCTATTAGAAAAAAATGATTTCAATTACTTTTCTTTAACACATCTGACTTAGTTGAAAACAAACTAAATTTGTGTTTTATTATAATTGTGTCCAAGTTCGACATTTTGGGTCCAAATGCTTTTTTAAGCAATATTGAGAATTAGGTATCTTTTGAAAGGGCTATGTTTGAAGATAACAGTTTCAAATACAGAACGAAAATATTCCTATTATTTATGTCAATATCACCCCTTTGAAGTTAATGCATGAAGCATCATGAACGGTGTACATGAAAAATATAATGGCAATACATTTTTATCAATACATTTGGAGTTAATTTAATGAGATAATTTTGCAAAGATATGATATACTTATATCACTTGTTAAGAATTTTGTTGCTGAAAAGCTTTTACAGCTTTTGTGGGCCGGTGAAAATCCTCTTAAAAACCATTATAATTTGATGCATTATTTTGACGTCATTTTACTAAGGGGTGTCATTTGAGCATTTGGACCCAAAGTCACACGTCGCGTCACATATGTCCGTTAAAACAGGCCTTAATATGCAAGATTCACAAATTACGTATTGCAATGTCTTGTTTAAAAAGTATCGGTTGTGTAATCGGTAATAATTCTTCTCAAAGGCACCCAACGGTTTTTAACTGCTGATGTCTTAATAATCATTTATACAATATATCACGATACAACATTCAAATGTATATATAATACAAAAAAGATTTGACAGGAAATTTCAACGCTAATCATACTTGTTAGATCAACATAAGATGTGCATCTATTCTTGCGAACATGTCTAATTTGCTCTTTGGTTGCGAGACATGGCACTACCCTGGTATCCATGAAAGGTTCTTCTAGCTGGGTCCTACTTTATGGCCAGGAAAGACAAAGAGGCAAACCGTTATGGTGGTGTCATCATCGCTGCGAAATACATCATATGCGGCACAGAACCAGACAACGGATCAACATCAGAGAAAGTTGCAGATTCCTTCAACGGTCTAGGTAACAGCAAGCTTAATTACCATCTGTTCTACATCCCGAACTCTGTGGTTGGTCAGATATCCCAAAGGACATTAGCCAGTTCATGCTAGACACACTCTATGACATGTCATCCGAGCAGATTCTGGACTTTACAACTAGAGGCAACAGCACCATGGACCTCTAACAAACATACCATGACACGAGTCTAGTGAAAGCCAGTACGAGGAAAATCACCACATAAGAAAATACTTTTGTGGAAAAGGCCTGACAAAACCGTCATTCGCTTTGCTGTACAGGATCTCACTAACCGTTTCATACAAGACCACACTGGCAGCTCTACGGTATACAACATGTAGACTTGCACTCTCACATATCACTGAAACTAAAGTTCCATCCAAGATGTCAATATCTCGGCGCAAACAACATTGGGTCACATCAAAGATCAAGCGTCTTGCTCAAAGAAGCGTTTTTCTTGTTCAACGCTTCTCTACAACAAGGAACCGCACCTTCCGCCTGGAAGAAAGGAAATGTATTATCAATCTTTTTAATGGTGACCGTAGAAATCCCGCCAACTACAGAATCATCTACCTCACATCAGTAGGCAGCAAGCTCATTGAACATATCCTAAATAGCCAAATCATGAAACACTTCGATCAGCACAACATGTCACAGGTTTGGAACACGCATACGCTATACGACTGGACTTCAGTTAGGCGTTCGAGGTCGTGCCTCATCAATGGCTCATTTCTAAAGAGGACCGCGGAACAGTTTTACGTTGGATCATGAGCTTCCTGTCTGATC
>Ga0224511_10001149_pt1 | contig 15239 bp, 9 predicted proteins | sample SF_May12_sed_USG_2_FD_169988 | JGI IMG/M metagenome (GOLD analysis project Ga0224511, IMG submission 169988) | Sediment microbial communities from San Francisco Bay, California, United States - SF_May12_sed_USGS_8_1 | ecosystem: Environmental > Aquatic > Marine > Sediment | place: USA...
ATAGTCAGAGAACCAGAGTAGGAGATCCCCGCGAATACCGGCCTGTTCAAGCTTAAAAATCAGTCCACGATGCCAGACCTTGTCGAAGGCTTTGCTGAAATAAAAGGTCAGAGGTATTAGTGTTATCGCTTGACCACGTTTCAGACAAAGCAATGACATCAAAACAGCTAAGTTCCAATGCTAATACATCAAGTTTATTTTTCAAACTTTGGACGTTGTAGTGGATAACTGACAGGTGATTTGGCAAACTGAGAATACTTTGAAGGTCTGATGATCCGCTTGTCATTGATGTATTATCAAATAAAGAATGATGCGACTCAGGACCGGGGTTTTAGTGAACGTCTCCGGAAAGGTGGATGAGAACATAGAGCCACACGACTAATGTTGACACTAGCAAAAAGTAAAAGGAATAAAGTGAGTATGTCAGATTTAACCAAGATTCTGTGCTCATCAAATATCGTCGGGTAGGGTGTTTGATTTGTTGGGCAAGATTCGATGCAATAACTAAACTAAGTTTAATAGAATAGAGTGAGGGCAAACAAGAGTGAACGGAGAATAACAAAAGTAAATGCATTAGCAGGGGTAAGGGTACAAAGACCTGTACGCTGGCAAGACGACGTTGACAGGCACCCTAGTGATTTTCATGTAATGCAGCTTATTAGTATGAGAAATGTCTGCTTGCACACAGAACGTTCGCTCTGCGGCGTAATATTGGTAGTACTCAAAATGCTTTCATACACACACTGTTTGACATATTCTCACCTGTTGTGATATATACTAGTGCTGTTTTGATATATCCTAAATATGATAAACTGTCAAATATAGTCAAGCATGGATAATACATTGTAAGAGACCAATCGACTTTATTAAAACTTGTGGCCCGCAAATTAGGCTGTTGTTTGTTTATGTTTTCATGGATTACATTTAAACAATTGAGTTTATCTCTTTTTGTTGTTGTTGTGTGTTTACTTGTTTAGTCTCTAGATAAATTTGTCATTAAAGGTTGTTATATTTTGCACGTCAATTTTATGTAGTGTTCATAATATACAGGAAAGTTCATGACCGATGATAAAATAATGAAGATGCATCTTCATTGAAAAAAATATGGATAAAGGTGTTCTCAATTTACGAGATACAATTTTACTTTATAGTGGACACATGCAGAAAAATAAACCTACTGATATAAACAAACTATCAAACAATATCGATAATTGAGACATATTTCTCAGGTACACGCTGAAGCTTAATACATATATGCTACTGCTCCGTTGTTAAAGTTTACAATATAAAGGAATTCGCATCAGGTTATGTGGAACGTAATCGAAGTATATAATGCGATCAAGGTAAAATAGTCTTCCGGAAATCATGAACGTTATGACAGGTCAATATGTAACAGTCCGGACACGGTCTAACTGGTCTACCGACACACTGACCTGTAATCTTATTGACAGACTGAATGCTAAATTGACTTAAGACTGACCTACCGTCTGACTAACTGACACACTGACAAACATACTGATTGTTAAATGATAAAATGCAAATACAAACATCCCACCAGATTTGAAAGGAAAACAAGGAAAACTATGGTCAAACCCAAATACATTTAAACGTCAATATACATTGTGTAAGTGAAATCAAATACCAACAGAAGACCAATAAAAGGCGGATGAGCAGGTTGTACATTCACCTTGGTGTCCTCGGTATTACGATCACGGTTGTCTTGGTTTTCATTCCACGTCGGTACAAAGAAATCGATGTCTCCAACCATTGTCTAAATACAGTATATTTTTAACAATGAACGTGCATACAGTTAGGTAATAAAAAGTTCAGGCACATCTACATGAACTCTGTAATAAAATGTGTACATTTACGACAAAACCGTGGTGAATCAGACTGTATTTAAATACGTTTATTTTTAAGACAATTTTAAGAAAAATCTTAATGTTTTAATGAACGACCTTTACAGCCGCGAAAGCTTAAAACACAAAAACAACCTCATTTCATATTTCATTGAACATCTATTTTTAACATGGTCTACGTAAGTGTGTGTAATTTATAGAGACTAAGGGTGATTCAATGAAAATATAAACTATTCGGACCGTTTGTCTTTTGCTGTAAGGATTTGGCAAACAGTGTCGTGATGTTGCAAGTTTAAAGTCGTATTCGCATTAGAAATGCAAACGTGAAATGAGGTGGGGGTTTTCAAGTATGCATATTTACAAAAATGGGGCCATCTATTTTGGCGACACTCGTCAAGCTGCTATTCTCCGCTGTGCCTTGCTGGGCATCTTTTTTGTCTGACAAACACACCAAACATACACTAGTTAATATACTTGAAAGTAAATGGGCCTTTGAAATTCTAGCATTCTTGCAATAACAGCATGTTCTCATTTGCTTTAGTTATTAATATTTACAGCCGATACATGACAATAACGCAGCACTTTATAATAATGTCTTTTTATTTCTGATAACGCCTTCTACTTCTTCAAACGTTGAAATGGTCAATTTGAAATAACTAAACAAAGCATTATTATAGGTCTGTATTTTTGAAAATATCTTCAAATATTGAAAGTTCACATTGACTTCTTGTTGAAGCCACTGTTACTGTGGTTTTACAAATGAAGAGATATGTTAGTATGAACATAAATTATTACCCGGCAAAATGGTGTTCCTTCCACGTCGAAAAGTGACCTCAAAGTGTGTTTACGGAATTTTCGAACAACATAACAACATACTGAAATATTAAAAGAAAACATGCTATAAACGTTTTATGTGAAACACGATAATGTAAATTTAAACATTAAATTAATAACAAACAGTTATGGTAATAATCTGTCATAAACTATGTAATAAACAGCCTAAGATACATAGAAACAATTCATTTTGGGGAGTAGATGTGGAAATAAATATTATAACGTATTTGAAAACCCTAAAATACATTACATGCAAGTTTTCGAAATACACCTATATTTTCACTTGTAAGTAACTCTTTTAATGTTAATATGCTAGGATGGCTTGAGTAATGACGATTGCTGTACGTTTTATGTAAATCACATAAAGAACATTATAAGAGAAAATGAAATATGTCTTCTAATTTATAACAAACGGGACATGTCCTCTCATTTCTAGGAATAACATTCGGTATATGCCATCTTCCCATTTCAATAGCCAATCTGTGAGCGGAACCTCGTAGACGTGATAGAGCTTTTCGATTTTTTGTATTTTGAACATTGCCTAGAGAAATTAAAGTTTGAATATAATATATAAGTCGTAGCTTGAGTAGAGAATTGTCATGCATTTGAATAAATGTATATCTTGCCAGTTAAGATAGAAACGTCAAACTTTTTCTGAAAATCATGACCTTTGTTTTATTTCCATTGACAGAAAGTCTCCATTTAATTAAGACAATAACATTTTAATATATTTAATAATGTTTAAAGTTCTGATTCTGTTTCGGCTAATATAACTATGTCACCAGCATATTATAATATAAATAATTTTAAAGTATTCATTCAAGTCCCTTTAAATCCGTTTTGTCATTTCAACCTCTTAATCATTAACTTACATGGAAAATATAAGGGAGACAAACTATCTTCTTTTCGCGTTCCAAGGGAAAAACCTTATTTCCTTTTCAAATTTTACACTAGGCTTAACATGCTTGTATAACGAATATATCGTATTCATAATATTGCCACGTATGCCATATTTAATTATTTTTAAAAGATGCTCCCCTCATCTTAAGGTCAAAGGCTTTTGTGAAGTCAACGTGACAAACGAAGAGCATTTTATTTTGTTGTAATAATTATGTATTCGATGGCATTACTAAAACAAAGATGTTATCAACTGTGCCCAAACTTTTACGGAATCCGGCCTGGGCCTCATAGTATACTTAACAGTCTTCAGCCTATAAATTTAATATCTTATTTAGTACTTTTGTAAACAATTTTCCTAATGTACTAAGTAAATCCAAAAAATTTCAGGAAGGTGTGGGTCCCTATTTTTAAACACAGGTACAATGTATCCTTCTGTCCACTGAGAAGAAAGATATTCGAATCTTGAAGGCGTGTTAAATAAGGCTCTATTTTATAATGATAAATGGCCATATCCGTATTTATTATGTAACACTAAACCTGGTCCTCCTGAAAAACCATAATTAGTCATTTCAAGACTGTGCCATCAACGCCCTATGGTTTAAGGAGCCGTTTTTCCTTATTCCGTTATTAATACTTATATATATTCTAAACAATGGTTCACATATCTCTTTAAAATCATCATAAAATCATCATAAAATAAATTAAGTTTTACTCTAGTCTATCCGAGCTATGGACCGTTCCGCAACTGTCAATCATAAATCATCTATAATCCAATATACTAGGATTATATTTTCAAGTGACAATCTGATCTAGACAACACAAATAAAGACCCCTTCACAAGCCTTCACAAGATCAAAGCAAATCTACCGCATAGGGCGTAGTTTGAATTTTGCGGAACGGTGCATTAATCGGTATTTAATCAGTTTTCAGTGTATTTATCTTTGTTTAAAACGCATCACTTCGTATAGCCCCCACACCGTTCTCTGATTTATATGTATCCCATCTTCATGATCCCCGAGGACTTCACTTCAGTCGATTTATCCCACTTTTCATTGTGTATGAGTTACATCCCTTTGCTTAGTGGTGTTAACATTATTAATGTACACGTCAATAGAAAATGAAATAGCACAGTGATCAATGGATAGTTCCACAACTGTCAATCAGGAAAAATTATAACGGTACATGGTCAACTTTAATCCAATGGCTGATTAGAGGTTTATGGTAAAATGACAATCTGACCTAGTTTAAACAATGGAAAGCATGGTTCCTGTTTGTGATAAGCGTTATCACATATACAATATATTTCGCCATTTTTGGGCGGAGATTAAAAAATTGTGGAACTATCCATTAACATGTTTGGCTCGAGAATATCGAAGGACGTCATGCGTGACATTAAGTAGGGCTTACATAGCACATAGTCAACGACACTACGGCCTGTACTTTTAAAACATGTAAAATTCCCAATATTTTTGTCGCTATCAATTTTATCATTCTTTATCCTTATCCTTAAACTAGACGCTTTGCAAAACGGTATCAATGATCTACAGTTTTCGTTAACAGTTGTATCTTTGGAAGATCCAAACATATAAACATCCTCATATCAGTATATCTTCTGATAAAATATCTAAATTATGTAAAAAAAATCGCCTTATAAACAAGTACAAAAATCATTTAGAGTTCCAAACCTACTATAAAAATCTACAAGAATAATATATTCATTTTCAATACGACTATCAAAGAATACAATATATCATTAAACATGTAATCAAACAGATCATTCTGTAACAAACCCTCTTTGCTGCTGTTTGCAGGTTAATTGAAAACATAAACAGATATACATGAATCTAAGTTTATAGTATATGCGGTTGACAAGGCCTTGAATGTTAAGGAATCAAATCTTTTAAGTATACACTTTTCTTTGCGCGGTCCTAGTGCGCACGCGCTGACTGCTGACCCGTATCTTTGTGATGGCTATTTGGAATGGCGTTCGTAGCTCGGTTTTTCGTGGGTCTATTTTTGGAAGTTGTACTCGCACTACCATTGATAAATATGTGTGCCTGCCTCGTTTGGGGTACATGTTATATTTCAGATTGTGACTGATTTGACGTTTATATAAAATTTTCTTTAAAAAGGAAGGGTTGCCAAGTTGTAATGAGTGTTTTAATTGTGTTTTTTTAGACGTTTGGGAACTTTTGTGAATGCTAGTCAAAATTGGTACACAGTTAGTCCATTACCAAAAAGTTGATGACACATCACACTGTACAAGTAGTTCTGACTTTCATAACTCTAGCTTGTTTTCAGAACACCTCAGTACTCACTGCACGTTAGAAATGCAATGGAGTGAAATGCAATGAAAAACGTAATTGGGTATCAGTTCTGAGACTAATCACGATTACCTGCTCAGGTGAGGTAAAAAGACAATTACAGGCATATGTTTTAAATCTGTTATTTTCCTGAAAGTTTGAACACAAATGTGGATTTGGAGATTTTTTAACATTTTGTAATATTATGCACATGTAATGAAGGATATCATTTTTATTTAAATGATATGTAGAGAAATTATGTAATGGAATATTTAAATGATTATAATGACAATGCTAAAATTATAAAAATTAAATTTGTTTTCGAAGTGTATGTTTAATATTTTATTTACATGAAAATGTGAACACAAATGTGTATTAGAAGATTTTCAGGCATTCATTATGTCATGTATATGTGTTGAAGCTTATCATTTTCTATTTCAATAATTGTTACGCAAATTATATAATGGAATCATTAAATATTTTTTATATAAAAGCATCATTAGCAAGCCGATCCTTGGTCCCGGGTCCCGGGTTTTAGTAGCCCTTGGGAAAACCGGAAGGGTGCGACTATTTTCCATAGGTCAAAGAAACACTATGGCCATAGCTTAGGTTTCACACCTAAGTGTTTGTTTTTGTTGTCAAATAAATATAACAATGCGATGTAGCATGTTACGCTTTTGCGGCAAAGATAATTATCGCATAAAGTTGTGCATATTAAATCAGATGAAACAACTAAAGTGACGTCAACATTTCGGAAGTTAGTATTGGTGGTTCTCAACATTTACAATACAGTGCACAATTATAATATAAAGAAATCGGGAACCATCACAGGATAAGCGGCCATATTGGAACCCCAAATCCAAACGAATATATGGGTTGCGTCTGAACGCAACCCCAAAACACCTGCGTTGGCAGTGTTGATGTTAGTGTATCAATGTATTATTTTAAAGAAATATTTTTAATTCCGTAACCTTGTATCTGTGTAATGTTGCTGTGTGTCTTAGCCGTTAACAGAAGCTCTGCCACTTTGGTCTGCAAAACCTTATTTATTACATATTTTGAGTTTATATAAATACAAATAACACTTTATTTTACTTTACATACCACTGATGTTTATTATGATGACAACACAAAGGACAACAACCATAATGATCGTAAGGCTTATATGGCTTTCGTCTCCACGACCAGACGTTACTGAAATAAAATAAGATTTTGAGTATACATATTATTTTATTTGAGTAGGCAGGCAGGCAGGCAGGTAGGTAGGTAGGTAGGTAGGTAGGTCAAATCATCAACTGAAACAGTTTTATGCTTTAAAGCTGTGAAATATGCTGTTGATAATGATTTTCTTTGTCCACATCACATAACGTAAGGACCAAATTAAGTCGTTGTTATAACATTTAAGCTGTGTTTAACAATGTGCAATGCAAATGATATTACAGTAACATAAGTAATGATAAAATAGTATCTAGAAAAAAAAGCCGATATGCAATGTGCATTTAAGTTTTAAAAGGCGTGTGTTGTTAATACCTGTGTCGTTGTTGTTACCAAATATGTCGGTTAAAGCGGGCAAATTTATCGCATCGCTGCAAAAAGTGTATGCGGAGGACGGCCTTTCAACGTCGTTGTTTGTGTCATACACCGAATTCTCGCACGGGATACAGGAAACGGCAGCCGCAGTCAGCTGCACATGTTTTGCGTTGATCACTGTTGATATAGCTGGCTGTCGACCTAAATCAAAACACACTTCTATTATTCATTAGAATAAATTCTTTTTGTTTAACAGTTTAGACTTTTTTCAAGATTTGCAAACAGTGTTATTAAAACAATAACATGATACCGTTTAAAGATGCTTTGACTGTATGTTTTGACCAGAATTGTTTACCTAATACTTTTTTACCATACTTAAGTAATAAGTCCTACTCCAGTTACTATTATAATCTGCCAAACATAGTTTTTCATGCATGTTAAAATATTACAGGAATAACGACTTAGTTGAAAGAAAATGTGGTCCGCAAAATTGGCTTTGTTTATTTATGTTTCGATCCATAAAGTTGCAACATTTACAATTAAACTAATGAAAGGGAAAGCCCTCAGGAAGCATCGCCTGCACGAGAAAACAGCAGCCTCGGTATTATTGAAGCTGTTCATCAGTAGTAATGAATGATGCCACATCACTGACGCCCCCAGCACATGAGCGGAACACCATTTTCAAATGTAAACAACATAAATGTACACTTCATGATCTCTGAGGACTTCACTTCAGTCGATATATTCAGTGGTCGCAGTGGTCCAGAGGTAACGCATTAGATATTGGCGCAAGAGGTCCCGGGTTCGATTCCCGGCTCTGGAAATCATTATTAGGTTCGCGTTTTTGTATTGTTGTTGTGTTTACATGTTTAGTCCAAAAACTATTATTTGTTATGAAATTTTGCAAATTCTTTCGCACTGTTATTTCATTTAGAATAATTAAAGATGGTATGTCTGTATCTTTTGGTCCAAAATGTTTAACTCATACATTTTTACTATATTAAAGCAGTGAAACCCACTCCTATAAATATGAGAAACTGTCAAATGTTGTGATTCATGCATGTTAAAATATCGCAGAAAACATAATTTTGTTGAAAATGTAAGGCCCGCAAATTCGGCTGTGTTTATTTACGTTTCGATCCATTGCGTTGAAAAAGTTAAATAGGTTGACAACAATCAATACTTTCAGTATAGAGGTAACGCATCCGACTGGGGTCCAAGAGGTCCCGGGTTCGATTTCCGGCTCAGGTAAGGCTTTATATGTTGATTTTGGGTTTTGTTGTGTGTGTTTTCCTTTTATGTCAAAATCACATTCTTTGTCACTATTTATTTAAATTCTTTTTGCAATGTTAATGCATTTAGTATACTCAACATATTGCAATATTTGTGAACGATTATAAGTGAATCAAGATAAAGACCTAGCATCTTTAAAGAATGTACCTCTGCATAATACTTCACGCGCACACGCTTCAATATAGGCGAATCCTCGCGGCTGTGTCCAATCGATCAGGTTTATGTCTGTGAAGTTCCTGGCACAGTGGTACACTCGATCACCCTCGCACTCCCCGTATTTTTGTTTAAATCTCAAAGCAGCACATTGCCGGCTACACAAGCCAGGTTTTGGACATGTACCGTTAAACGGGGCGTTCTCATTATGACATTGCCCCTTACAATTCATCACCGGGGGTGCCTCTGTCGGCGTTATCCAACATATCTGAAACAAGTGCGTTCACACGATCCAACATGTCTTAATTCTTTGATGTAATAAACCTGCAGGTACTTTTTAATTCTTTGAAGATATTTTTTCAAAGAGCATCTATTATAATTGTGTTTTAATATATTTCGCAAAAATTATATATTAAAGTGTATACATGGAGCATAATCAGTTAAACATCAAGGGGGGAGGTACATAAATGAACATACCTGCAATAACATTAATATTAACCCGACTGGAACTAATCTGTGTATATTTCGACAACTGGCGTGATGCATTCTGTTTCATTCTAAAAAAATAGTATTGGATTCTTAACGTAAATACAGTTTGATATAAGATGTGTTCCAAGACTTGTAAATCAGAAAAACACAAAAATATAGTTTTTCTAAATGTCTGTTGCGTCATGATGTTGTTTTTGTGTCGTTCCTTGTGTTAGTTTGTGTACGGGCCATTTTGTCATGGTGCCCTTAAACATGACATATCTACATTGTTTACAACATTCTTTGTTTGAACATCTCTTCAATTTATATTGCGAAAACTTGCATTTATGATCTGAAACGCAATTTAAAGTTTTCGCACGCATTCCTAAATAAATGCTGCAACTTTTATGCAACTATCCTATACAGTTCTAACGATAATGCACATTTTAATAAGTACACTATAATTGTGAAGTTCTGAAGTGACATAAACGCATATAAAAATGATCAATTTCAATTGAAGATATAAAAATATTTTAATTGAAGTATGCACAACAATCCTTCTATATATTAATTTTATCTTGTCCTGTGTGTGAACATGTACAAATATAACCTTTTTGATATATAACATTAAATAACTGTTTGAAGAGAACATCCATGTTTTAATTTACAAACAAATCACTACTTTGACACCAGAACAACTAAAGAAGGCGGGAAATGATATAACTTTGAATTTCGGACACCCATGCATTAAGCAAAATATAAATCAAATATTACGTCTAAAATATGTAAATAATATAAAAAAATAATCATAATCAAAAAGTGTGTCCAATGTCTGATCTTATAAATAATGAGCATCAAGAGTCTATTTGCGCTTTATTATTTTCTAATAACTTCCATTGTGTGTTGTCGTTGCGGATATTTTGCAATGCATTTCAACTCATTGAGAGATAAATATCTGCAAAGTTTGTTGTTGATACCTTTTTTAGTTTCAGAGTTTTGACCCGGACAGGAAAGTGCGGACGGACAGACATGCGGACGGACTAATACATTCTATTTTCCTTGCATAAAAATCCACAGCTATTTAGAAAGTATTTGCATCAATTACAGAAACGATGGTAAACAAAATGAAAAAGTTAGAATCAAAATCAGAATTAGTACCACACAGCCCTCTCAGAATACCTCACTTATAAACCGACTTATTTTTTATTATTTACGCTTATTTATGTTTTCAATGTCACCTAAAGTTAGCAATAAATCATAATAACACTCTACATTAACAATTAAATGTGTTTTTCCAAAAGATTAATAAGTTTCATAGAAGCAACTGAAATATGTAAATGATATCCAATGCACGTTCCATTAAATCCAAAATGTGGCTTGAACACTTAAGCTTTATATTGCTAGCAGGGTATTGTAAACAAGCACTTTATCTGTTATCTGTAGAGCTACATGTTTCACAGTTTAAGTTTTTTTTACCTAAATTGTCAATCGTGATCACTGTCAATGTTATTGATATGGTAGTATTGTATGGGCGATATTCAAGGTCCTGTCAATTAATTGATGAAAATTTGAGATCTCAAATAGTTATTGGCGTATTGACAATTCTATTGATGAGTATGTTGCGCCTTTCAATAAAACATTGTGATTTTCCCTAAAATGAAGAATAAGGGAATAAAAACATAGTTACATGGAAGCTAACAAGGGTAATAACACAGAAACTCAGATTATACAGCACTGCCACATTCTTGCCTTTTTACAAGTATTTGCACACTTTAAAAACACAAGTGACAGTCTGGAGCTAAGACATATAATTTTCAATAAAACACAAAAAATGTCCATAGTATGTTTAGATATGTTTACATTTTGAATCATTTGTTCATTTAGTTTAACCAATATTTATTAAACAAGATATACATTGCAATAAATATACATGTTGCACAGTTCATAAAAACAAATGATAACAGGATTTGACAGTAATATACGTGACAAATGTAATATACAAAAATATTACTAAGCATTGAGAAGGAAGCTTAAAGCTTTTACTATGTCTCGCTTCTATCTGATATTCAGGCTGCAAAGTCGGTGTGATCGCTGTCTTGAATGAGTATAAATTAGAAACTGAATTCGGGTTTGTATCACAGCACGTTTTGTTGTTTAGTTTTCCTTTAAAAGTTTTGTCATCCAAATTTTGGGATTCCACATTAAATACCAAAGATTGTATAATTTAAATTATAAATGATAACGATAAAACAAGCATAAACCTAATCATGTTTCTTTTTATCCAAGTACTTTTTCTGGCCATATAAGAAGCATATAATCATGATACTAAAGCGTAAATTACATAAACTTACAAAATGAACGTCCGCCATTCGCAGTTATACAGCCATCTTTCATCAGGTTATAGCAAGCCAAGTTGCAACCGGAAGTATCGTTCACTGTTAAGGTTATATTCAACTATGCGAAAATCCAAGAGGGCGGTGCAGGGCTCATTTATTACAAGTATTTCAACTGCTAACAAAAATGTAATTAATTAAAAAGCAACATAAGGAACCGTTAGGTCTATTAAAGCCCCTGTCACACCAAACGGCGATGCCACAGAGTTTGTATTGCGTTCTGAAAACAACGCACTGTGGGGTCGCCGCGAAATACGTATAAAAATATCAAATTTGCCAGTAATAAGGTGTATCCTCACCGCGTTCCTACAGCGTCAACACGACGTTCCCACAGCGTCTTGCTAGCGTCCATGACGCGTCTATGGCACTCAAAAAGTTGCTGTAGCGTGTTTATGTATTCATATATTGAGCAACCATATTTTGCGAACATAGTGATATATATTGACTTTTCGCAGCAAATCGTCTTTGTATTCAACAGTTGTTAAAATGTTTAAAGTCACGCAGGAAGTGCGACATGTTTAGTAAAACACGTAAACTTAGTAGTATACATCAACTATCTATTATAAAGATGTGTTTTAGTTTCGGTTGATCTTTGTTTAACAACTTATTATTTAAATAAAGGAAAACTATGGTCGAGCTATACTGGTTGTCAGTTTAATAGAACTGACAGTTCCATTTGCATTCATAATTATATAAATACACTTATATTGTTATCATAATGCGTTGCAAACGCCAAGTCAAATTACAGTATTTACAAGGCGTCTGTACAGCATGCATACTGCGCGCTCACAACGCGCCCACCGCTCTCTAGACGACCACACAGCGTTGCCACAACGTGCCCACAGCGCGCTGTCTAACACGCTATGCAAACACCAAGCCTCGGCGTTTATTTTGAGCAGGTTCAAATGAATGCCGCCACATGGCGTTCTAGGCCATTGCACAGCGTCTTCACAGCGTTTCAACACCGTTGCGTGTGACTGCAAAGCGCGCACCTCGGCGATCTGCAACTTTTTAAAAAGGTTTGAGGATGCCGTTCTGGTGTGATAGGGCTTTAACATTAATGAAACGAAAAACATTCCCTGTTGTTCCTGTTTCCTAAAAACCAAATTTTAAATATGAAACTATAACAGAAGTGAAAGTCGTTCAGTTAGTCGTTTTCGCCAAACAGATGAAGAAGAAAAGTTTACCCTCTACAAGAAGAACTGCCAGGTTACGAAGACAATGTAGAGGATTGCAAACCTGCAAAAATATTTACCAAAGAAACTTTCACTGTTTGCAGACAAAATAAATGAACCATGCTTTCAGTTACTGAATCTAGTTTCAATTGGAGTTGAACCATCTGATTGCATTTAAAACAACAAAAACGTGTATTGAAGTAAAATTTATTAAACCAATAGGAATAAATAAATAAATTAAAGGATGAAATAAGCTCTGTCATACTGACTATAAGAACTCTTTTAGGAACATAAAAGCTGCACTGAATCATCATAGTGATTACGACATGTTCAATATGTTGAGTACTATTATGTTAGTGTTTTATTCTATTATGTTGTTCCAATTACAAGATTGGAGAAATAGTCAGTATGTCTGCATAATTAAGGAACACATAAGTTTAAAATCTAAAACATTTAAAAAAAAAGAAAACTTGAACACAACAATATTTAATTGTTTTTAAATATATAACAATCAAATAAATAAAAATATATACCCTGTGCCCTCTCTCAAACATTTCATTTGTAAAAAAAAATATGTAAGTACTAAATGATATCATTTAGTATAATAAATGAAACATACCATTTAGGACTAAACGTGTTTTACCTTATTGTTTGTATTCCATTTTGTTTTAGTGTTACTATTTTGTAGATCTCGATTCTGCTTACAGTACAAAGCTTGTATGGCGTAAAAGCGGACAGATAATTAAAATACCGGAGTAATTGAAATAATCAATAAGTTTTGTTTTGTATCCAAGCCGCTGTCAGGAACATTTGTCACATTGTCGTAAGTTTTGATAAAATAAATTGAAAAGATGTTCAAAAATGAATGTTGTAAACAATTTACACATGTCAAGTTTAAGGGCACCACGACAAAATTGCCCGTACACAAACGAAAACACAGAACAGCACAGAACACGCAGAACACCAAGACGCAGCAGATATTCATAATTTCCACAAAACAGTAATTCAATGCAAGGATGCTTTACGTTATTTTAAATGTGAAATCCAGGGTGAGTAAACACCGTCCGCTTGTCTTGACCCTTGGAGAAATCCTGCTTCCCCTCCCCACTTGGAGTTATGGTGAGGTAGCCCGCTCGCAGCAAATAACATTATTTGGCAAAAGTTATTAATACAATTTCTTTATTATTCCTCAGATAAATTCTATTGTTATGTCAATATTCAAATACTCACATTTATCATTGTGCATTGTATTGTGCGGATTAGTTACTTCTGTTCGTTTCAAGTGTGCCTTTTTGTCTAAACATGAATAAGCTGATGAGCACATATTGTTTAAATGTTCTTTATTTTACGCGAAACAAATTGGACTTGGACTAGGGAAGTATGAGGACATTTTCACATTTTAATTACGAACAATGTAAAACAACATAATACCTAACACCAAAGGTACACAATGAGGTATCAATGTGCGAACATACCCATTGAGAAATAACGAGTCAATAGCGTCTGTAATAACGTCTAATGTTGAGCATTTATGGGACCAGAAGCAACATAAAGCCTCTATGTTTGGCTAAAATGTCTCTAGTGGAAGTAATTGAAGCTAGTTTTACTGGGTATAAGTATCATACAAGACGTCTTTTAGGGTTTTAGCGTAATGTAAGTCGGTTACTCCCTGTCTTTATCAAGTCAAATATATTGCAACAATTAGTATTATTTAAGACTACTGTGTACATCTGATAATGTCGCCGCATTTGACTTTGTTCATATTTTGGCAGGAACATGCATTATCTATCATAATAATTAACTTTGGTACATGTAAGTATCGTTAAGAGCAAATAATATAAACTTAAAAATAACACATTCCAAGAGCACTGAAACGATTATGCTTTGCATATGAATCCTAGTGAAATAATATTTTACTTAATTGTCGATTTCTACTATATTAGTCATATGCGAGTTGAAATAATGAAGATTTTGTATAATCAGGATTTCAGAATAGAAACTGTGTCAAACATTTTGTATAAATGGTTTGACAATACACATATAAATAAAAATCATGTTTCTACGTAGATAGAACCAAGTACGTGAAGTATTGGTAAATAAAATATGTTTAAATATTGAAAGGATACGATGTCTGCTACTACAAATAAGTTATGTCAACACAGGTTAATGTCTGTACCAAAATTGATTCAAGTGTACGAGTATTTCAGTGGTGGTCAGACAAAGGTTCCTGACTCTAAATCCTCATTAGGTGCTGTGAGGAAACTGATTGAACCTGGCTGTCACAGACGGTTTGGTATCTACTGCCCTATTATTCCTGTTGTTATTTCCGTC
>Ga0224511_10001150_pt1 | contig 15237 bp, 11 predicted proteins | sample SF_May12_sed_USG_2_FD_169988 | JGI IMG/M metagenome (GOLD analysis project Ga0224511, IMG submission 169988) | Sediment microbial communities from San Francisco Bay, California, United States - SF_May12_sed_USGS_8_1 | ecosystem: Environmental > Aquatic > Marine > Sediment | place: USA...
TGATGTGAATAAAATAGTATATAAAGAAAACATTTACGTTTATTTAGCTGAAAGTCTACTGTATGCATTAAACACATATGATATTCACTAATAACTTTATAAAGTGATGTGGTTGAATAGTATATAAAGAGAACATTTACGTTGATGCAGCGAAAAGTCTAATGTATGCATTAAACAAATATGATATATAGTGAGAATTTTATAAAGTGAAGAGCATATGTATAATAGTGTTCTGAAAGGAGCGATATGTGGAATTCAAACAACAAGACGTAACGCAAGAAGTTTATGAAGGAAAGGGCAAAAGGTTAATCATTAAGTAAACAAATACATTTGCGTAACTTATTTACAATATACGGCGGAAATTGGTTTTTTAATTCTTAATTGTTTATGTTCTAGTGTAGAAACTGCCATACGGAATTTGAATTAATATGATATAACGTGAAAAAATACGGCATAGAGGAAATTCTTTGATAAGGAACTAAACTTTTAGTTTTACAATGTGAATATTTGACATGTAGCGGAGTTACCCTGCAACGTAAAGACATGTACACAAATCATATGACGTAAACGTGAATAAATATGAACAACATCTATACAGTGCAGAATATTAATATCTATTGAGAGTTATTTTTTAAACATATTGCGAAAGAACATATTTTTAAAAGCAAATATTTAAAATATAATATGTTTACATAGTTATGTATCCTGAGAACGGATTTCAAATGTGCAAGTGTACACGTGTACTTTTTTATCACAAAGTAAGTGTTTTCAGTTTTCGTGCAGGATGGCACTGGAAATGAGTAACATCTTACGGAAGCTTGGCCATAATGACACAGTGATTCAACGTTTTTCTGTGGAAAAAGTAACACCGGATACAATACGCCATCTTTCCCTACACGAACTGAATTCGCTCGGAGTTCTTGAAAGGACTGACATAATGAAGCTACGGATTGAATGTTTATGCTACAACAGCCATCTTCCGAGGGTGGAAACAAACGGCTCATTTCAGATTTCTCGTTTCATGATCGAAAGTTTATTTGAAGCAGGATATTCAGTGAAAGACACATGTATTGCATTGGGTGTATCAGAAAGCACCATGTAGCGAAAAATGAGACAATTTGGGTTATCAAAATATACATTTACAGAGATAGATGAAAACGAGTTAATTGATATTGTGTCAAAGACGATTGCAGAATATCCGCGGTGTGGAGAAGAGTTGCTACGGAGGCTTTTGTTTCAAAAAGGAGTCAAGGTAAATTTTAATTACTTTTATATTTTAAAAATCTCTTGTTCATATGGATGTGTTTACCATGTTTAATGAAGAATCGCTCATGGTTAAAAATGTCATTACCGTGTGAACACGTCTTTAAAAGAAATCACAAGCATGTGGTATAAAGGCAATTTCACATTGTTCCTTGATACCCAGTCTCTGACAAAAAAGTTAAGACTAATGGAAGGTCCATTGCCGCGAGCCGCCAAAATACTTCAGTTCTAAGTGGGAATTTGTATCCATGGTAACTATCCAGTTTGTACTTATCTTTCGGCTCGCGGTGTGTGATTCTTAATAACCGGTTTGCGATCAAACTATAACTGAAAATGATTCATAAAAGCAGGTGACCTCCAGATGTTAAAAAAAAAATTAACGGTAAATACCGGTCAAGTTATGTTCAGTGGAGAAATCTATTATTACTATTACTATTACTTCAGTTGACAAAATCGTTGGTAAACATCGTTTTTCTTTGCGTAATAGACTGCGTTACTAACGCAGTAGCCGTTATTTAGAAGTAGAAATATCCCGATGGCAGAAAAGCGAACTGTCTGTTTCCAAAGCAAAAAAGTGAAAACATGTAGGGTTTTTTTTAATTTCTAACAACTATTATATGAAAATATATTTGAAGAGATATTTTGAAATATTTGTTACTAATGATTTTCTAGTCTATTCTGAAGGTCAGCTGCTTTAATTCGTTTCGTCCATGTGTGTTACATAGTTCAATATACCAAATTTTGATACATGAACCATTACGCTTCTTTAAAGGTGCTAGAGCACAGCAAATTGGGTTGAATTCATCTTAAAATATGATTTAGGTAAGAGTCTTAGCAAAGAAATGTGATGTAAAATGGCTGACACAAAAACAATTTTTGACTACAAATTTTTAAAGATGACAATGCATGTAATATTAGGTAAATCCTTTTTGTGTCCGTGTACAAGAAAATGATTTTCCCTCACAATGAATGGTATATTGGAAATGTCCTGGTTTGTGCTCATTTTTCTTCAAAACTACGCAGTTACTTAGACTTTCAGGGATAGTTTAGATTTCCCATGTTAATGCCCAAACCGTGCTCTAGTGACTTTAATACTGATTGTCTTCATAGGTTCAAAGGTTTCGCCTTCGAGCTTGCCTCCATCGAATAGACGAAACAGGAATTCGCGAGCGCAGCAGAAGAAGACTACGACGACGAACTTATGCTGTTGCTGGCCCAAATCATCTCTGGCACATCGACAGTAACCATAAACTAATACGATGGCATTTTGTCATAATAGGAGGAATTGACGGTTTTAGTCGCTTGATTACGTACCTCAAGTGCGCCGACAACAACAGAACTACTACCATTCTAGAATGCTTCCAAGAAGGCGTTTCAAAATATGGAATCCCCGAGCGTGTTCGATCAGACCAAGGGCGAGAAAATACAAAAGTTGCCGACTTCATGATATCTGCACGCGGAACAGGCCGTGGAAGTATGATTGTTGGTAAAAGTACACACAACCAAAGGATAGAGAGGTTATGGCGAGATGTGTATGACGGAGTGCTCAGTTATTTTTATGAACTATTCTACTTTCTAGAAGACGAGGGGTTTCTCGACGTGTTGAATGAAACGCATTTATATGCACTTCACTATGTCTTTTTGAAAAGACTTAATGAGAGATTAAAAACCTGGCAAGGTGCCTGGAACCATCACAGGATAAGGACTGTAAACTCGACACCAATAAGATTGTTTACAGCAGGCATGACGAATTCATCCAGTGACCTGCCTTATGAAAATACCAACCTCCACTATCAGGAAACGGAAAGCAACTCAGATGACGGTTTAGCTGAACACGGGGACTCCAGACCAACACTGTCCACTCTTAAGTGTTCATCTCAGTGAAGACCGCGTTCGGAGTCTACAGCAACGCTGTTCACAAAATTGGACTTCGGATAACCACGGAATTGACATCTTTCAGACTGCAATACGAATACTTACTGAATAATTCATTCTGACTATCATTTTGTATAGTTTTGCTTTAGAACGTTTGTTGAACATGTGTTGTTCACATTTTCACCATTTTAAGAGGGTGTTTTTGCTAACTTACTTCGATTAATTCGTATATTATGAGTAATAACTTAAATATATGAAATATTTTACATTAAGTGTTTTTTGCGCAAACTGCTTAATGATGCTCTCCTTGTATCATTTGTTTTCATCTTTTGAACAATACTTAAGCAGTAAATCATAATTAACCGGCCTAAATATTACAATCTACCAAATATAATTATTCCTGAATGTTTACAAATGACAGAAAAATGCCTATGATGAAAATATTTGGTTCGCAAAAAGCTTAACTATAACAAATTCTTTCATCTGCCACGATGGTCTAGGATTATTAGCAATTTTAAAGCGCTTACTGCAAACTCGATATGCCTAGCTAGTAGTAAATGTAAGAAACAGACACTTTTTGAATTTTTACATTCCCGTTCTTGACATAACTGCTAGAACTGTCTACTATGCCCTCTTGCTGATAGCCCATAAAATTAGGATATAATTAGGTGTATTAGTCAAAGACTTTTATAAAATGAGTGTGTGATCGTTATGTTCTTGTTGTTTTGTGGTGTTTTTACAGTAACATTAAATTAATTCTTCTTTAATAGAAACAAAGAAGACCGGTCAAAATACCGTAAGCCCGGATGCCTCTAACCATCTTCAAGATGCATTCACAAATGTTGGCAAAGCCTATTTTTGATTATTTGTAACTCTCTCTTAAAGCTATACATATATGTTTACTACAGTGACATGTCAAAATAGATGTAGATATAAGAACACAAATTTACAGAGGATGTCATAACGTTGATATCAGCAATCTATTTCTTACACAAAAATAAATGATACTATAAATGAAAAGACATTCATTCATATAGCTTACAAAATAGCCTTTTAAGAGGTTTCAATGAAAGCATTAAAATATAAACAATTAAACAAAATAGTTCAATTTTCATTTTTATTGTTTTCCATAAATTATATAAATTCTTAAAATTGAACACTAACAAGAACACAAATGAACAACACTCAAAAGATGCACTGATGTGACATGATGGGCCCACCATGTCAGTTTTGACTTCTGGGTCCTTGTGCATGCAGAATGACCATAATTAAATACAAGTCCATATACAGGCATTTGTTCAGAGAACTTAAAAGTTTACTCAAATGTGTTTTTTCTTAAAATGAAATGTAAGATGAATTGTCACAATAAAGCAATAGAACTCTTAAACAATAGGGCCTAGAGGGCCCTGGGTCGCTCACCTGAGGAAAAGGTCAAAGATCACAGTGGAGCCAATAATAGTGAACCCCAGGGACATAATTTGAACAACTTTGGTAAAGGACATTTTGATGATGTTACATATTAAATATGAAAGCACTGGGCCTCGTAGTTTCAGACAAGAAGATTTTTGAAAGTTTAATTTTAAAACCTATTTTTTTGACCCCGTGACCTACTTATGCAATCAACTGGAACGGTTTGAACAATTTGATAGGGGACCTCCCACGGATCATTCCTGTGAAGTTTGGTCAAAATCCAATAAGAGGTTTCAGAGAAGATGTTGTTTAAAGAAATTGTTGACACACACACAGACCACGGACATTGAAGGATCACAAAAGCTCACTGAGCACTTCGTGCTCAGGTGAGCTAAAAACTAACAATTAGCAAACATATAATCACCATAAAATCAATAACTATTATAATTAAAGAAGTAAATGATCAAGTACAATCTTCATTTGTTCAAAGCAACAAACAAATTAAAACAAACAAATTAAGTAACTAGAAATGTGTCCATAGGACACAGATGCCCCCGTTAAATGCATTGACTATGTTTTTATAAAAGGCACATAACTCCGTCAAAAAAGTGGATTGTAACCCAAATCGAACTTGACTTGTGTTTTGATATTATATATCTTCATACCAAATTTGAATTGTATCGATGCAGTCTTTCAAAAGTTATTGAGCGGACACCGAATTCCGGACGCACGGACGGACAGGGGCAACACATAATGCCCCTTCACCATTCTTCGAATGGCGAGGGCATGAAAAGGAATTTATATGTCTATTTTTGTGTAAATGCACTCAATAAATTGTGAGAACCATTGCCTAATCAGATTCAATCTCTTTTTTGAAACAAGAAGGCCCTAAGTCGTTCACCTGAGGAAAAGGTCAAAGGGGTAAATTTTGACCACCATGGGCATTATTTGAACAAATTTGGTAGAAGACCTCTAGATAATGCTATATACCAAATATGAAAGCTCTGGTTCTTGTAGTTTCAGACAAGAATTTTGTCTTGCATTTTGAAAAACTATTATTTGACCCCATGACCTACTTATGCAACCAACTGGAACAGTTTGAACAAGTGTGGTAGAGGACCACCCAGGGATCATTCCTGTGAAGTTTGGTCAAAATCCAATAGTGGTTTCAGAGAAGTTGTTTAAAGAAATTGTTGACGGATGCATGGACGATAGACGACGGACAATGGGCCATCACAAAAGCTTAACCTGAGCACTTTATGCTCAGGTGAACTAAAAAGTAAACGCAGTCACGCACTGACGGACTGTCAAAAAAGCTCACTCTGAGCACTCTGTGCTCAGGTGAGCTTAAAACTAACAATTAGCAAAAATCTAAAAGAATAAAATCAATTACTTTAATAATTTGAGAAGTAAATGATCAAGTACCAACTCCTTCATTTGTACAAAGCAACACACTAATTAAAACAAACAAATTGAGTAAAAAAGGATCTATTTACTAGTCTCAAAAATGTCTACATTAGTGTAACTGCACTTAGTAAACTGTGAGAACCATTGACTAGTCATATTCAATCTCTTATTTTAAACTTAATATGTATTTAAAATGCATTAATAATTTTAAATACAACCAGAGCTATGACACAGGGGTGTCAGGATACCCTCACAACAGCCTTAACACAAATTTTTGTTTCCATATATTCCTATGGAGTTTCAAGTTCATACCTTAATTTAACTTTTTCGAAATATGGCCTAAACAAAAATTAAGTAAAAGATCAAAGGGCAATTTCCCCAAAAATAAGACAAGAGAAATACATGTAGTTCTTGTGCAAAGCACAATGAAATCTGTATTCCTATGAAGTTTTAAGATTGTATCTCTTACTTTTTGAGTTATGGCACGGACAAAATATCAATATAAAACAACTGAAAGGGTGATAACTCATGACATATGAGTATATGGCAGCAAGAGTAAGGTTCTTGTGCTCTGAACTTCTTCTAAATAAGATTTTTCTACCTACACAGTTTCTTGTTTATACCTCTTTTAGTTTCAGAGTTATGTCTCAGAAAGATATGTCCATGGTCGGACCGACAGATGCCAGGGGTGAATCCAGTTTGCTCCCCTTTACTTTGTAGAGGGGGGTATAATTATGATGAAATAGTTTATGTAATCAAAAACAAACTAAAAAAGACAGAGCTCTTTAAACCTTTTTAAATGTAAAACACTGTGTCATTAACATTTGAAAACTAGTCATGAAATCAATACTAGTCATTTTTTGACAATAACTAACCTGTCAATTTTAGAATGTTACCACTTAATTGCAAATAAACCAATCTGTTGACTCAATGTTACAACTTAAACAATGTTAAAATAGTGTCAGATAAGATTTTTACCTTTAAGTTAATTGTGATTCTGACCTTTAGCAAAGTAGGAATGCAGGGGTCTGTATAGCAACAAAATTCTGAAGAAGTTGATAAAATTTGATTTCTGTCCTCTTGAACATTTGATTGCCAATGTTTTAGGTAAAATAAGGTTGAGCTTGCATTTCTATTCAAGGTATACAAACATGAAAACCAATTTAACAGAAATATAAGTATGTAAACAAATACAAAAGCAGAATTTTGTTGCATATAATTAGATACACAAGATTCAAACTCATCATAGTTAAAAGTCACGTTTTGATCTCATTCGGTTTTACAACTGAGACATGTAAGCTAAACTTACACAAGTCTACTGGTTTCTTGACAACCTGACTGTCACATTGTCCTAATTCACCAACAAACATGGCAGAAAACAAAACTAACATTTTTGGACACTGCATGTCAGCAATTTCACACCAGCCCAAAATATGTGTTACTAAAGGAGTAGTCATACAAATCAAACAAAAGTTTGTCATCAGGCAAGGAACTCAGTTCAGCTGGGATTGACAATGTCAGTTGGTTAATACATGTGTTGGATGTTGGCAAGTGAGATAGTCTCTCACTGAAGGTCAGTGTTGGTGGAACTGTGAAGCCCAGCGGTGGTTCTTCATCTACTCCCGTAACGAAACTCAGTATCTTCCCGAGTGTTACTTCATTTCTTCTGCCAGCTGAAATGATTTAAGAGAATTACCTATCAATGCAATAAAACTGTATAAGATGAGTATGTGTAAGACAGTGAGTGCAACTCTTTCTTTTCTTGTATTGTTGATAGGAAGGTGATGGCGGGCAAATGTTAAGAGTTAACTTGCATTTACTATTATGGTTTAATAAAATAATTGTGAGTTTAACATTTTCACAGTGACACTGATGCCAAGGTAAGTGAAATACCTTTTAAAAGTTAAGTTACCTGCAACTTCCCGAGTATACTTGACAAATTTTTGGTATACTGTGCTTTCTGTCACCCTCAGATTGGAACCCGTTGCACTGAACTGTGGTTTCAACAAATGTGTCAGCATCTTCAATGTTAGTGGGGGTCGATTCTCTTGTGTAATAAGATGAAGAAGAGCAGGGTGAGCTTCAGCAATCTGAAAACAAAATAAAATGTAATAAAATTATAACAAGAGCCATCACAAGACTGCACGTTTACCTGTCTTAATGCTGGTCGCAATATTTGGACTTGTTCAATGATCTAACCTTATGATTTAAAAGTTATAACTTGCTCGAAAGTTTTTAAAGCAGCTGACCTCCAGAATATACTAGAAAATCATTACATGTGTAGTTACAAATATTTCAAAATATCACTTAAAAATCAAAATAACCTACATATTTAACTCTTTTTCTTTGAAAACAGACAATTCGCTTTTCTGTCATCGGAATATTCCTACTATATTCATAATGGCTACTGCTCTAGTAACGCAGTATATTATGAAAAGAAAAACGATGTTTTACAAATGATTTTGTCAAATTTCTCACTTGATTTAAGGGATCAGTAATAATTAAAGGAATCAGAAAGGCAAGCTATTGGTGAAGGTTAAACGTGTTGCTTTTGGTTAGTTAAAAGCTATTTTCAAAACCAAAATCGTATTTCTCCACTGAACATAACTTGACCACCATTTACCTTTAATTTTAATATTTTTTAATTTTTGAGCATCAAGAGGTCAGCTGCTTTAATAAGTTGAAACAGAGATACAAATTGGTCAGAATTCTTGTCAGAGTAATGGGCCATGGTCAATTGACATTACTGCCGATTTTGAGCTATAAGTTTTATCTGCTTATGAAAGTGCCATTTACAAAATGAACCAAAATTGACTATCCGACAAATGTATATTTTTTCTACTGGACAAGGTGTAATTCAATGAGCACTCAACCATATCCGGTCTGCATGTTTTACATAAATAACTAGATGGGTGCTTTCAGAAACGAAAGCAATCATGTCTCCCCCCGTATGTCACTGGATGGAATCAAATTTTTTGTAGAGGAGGGTGAACTCATAAACTGGAGCTATCACAGAAGGTGATGAATACCCCATGTGCAACATCGGAAGGAGGGTTAATTTTTTACCTTGACCTTGAATCAACCTTGGTCAAACATAGGCACTGCACATCGTCTTATCATAGCTAACATTTCAGGAAAGTTATTTGTAAATCCCACCAGGGGTTCAAAAGATAAAAAGCGGACTCAAAATACAGTCATACAATGTTTAATCTTAAACTTTGACCTTGACCTTGAATCGACCTTGGTCAAACCTAGGCACTGCACATCGTCTCATCATACTTAACATTTGTGCAAAGTTATTTGTAAATCCAACCAGGGGTTCAAAAGATATAGAGCGGACACCAAATACAGTCATACTATGTTAAATCTTAAACTGTGACCTTGACCTTGAACAGACATAAGTCAAACATAGGCACTGCACATCATCTAACCATTCTTGACATTTGTGCAGAGTAGTTTGTAAATCCAACCATAGGTTCAAAAGATATAGAGCCAACATGAAATACAGTCATACAATGTTATATCTTAACTTCTGACCTTGACCTTGACCCGACCTTGGTTAAACATAAGCACTGCACATCATCTAACCATTCTTGACATTTGTGCAGAGTAGTTTGTAAATCTAACCAGGGGTTCAAAAGATATAGAGCCGACATGAAATACAGTCATACAATGTTACATCTTAACTTCTGACCTTGACCTTGACCCGACCTTGGTTAAACATAAGCACTGCACATCGTCTCATCATACTTGACATTTGTGCAAAGTTATTTGTAAATCCCACCAGGGGTTCAAAAGATATAGAGCAGACACGAAATACAGTCATACAATGTTTAATCTTAGATTGTGACCTTGATATTCATTGTTGTTTTGCAGCTGTCACCATCATCTGTATCGGTACAGCATGATGGCTGTATCGATATGTATCGGTTGATGTTTGTATCGATACTGAACCGATACGGACTGTATCATCCCAGCCCTAGTATGCAGTGCTCGCTTCTGATTCTCATAGTCCATTAACCACATTTCTTTAGAAGAGAAAATGTTCGTCAATTAAAGCATAAACAATATTTTGTGACATACTCTCAAATAAGGATTTTCTCTCAAATAACCTATTTGGTTACACATGTGAGACTGCATTCAGCATATCAGTTTTAAAAATGACTGCAGAAAATGTACCTCTACAAGTCCGAGGGCATTCATTCCTCTCCTCAGGAACTGCATTGGACCTAAAGTGTCCGGATTCATCAAACTATGCACCATTCAGTAAACTTTATGATTTCTGCAAGTGGTAAGTGTGGATAACTAGCAAATAAGATATTCACCATCTATATGTACAATCAATACTAGAAATCCTGTGAATATTTATTACATTTTGGTCCACAAGACCAAAATAATAATTGTGTACAGGTTGCTGTTCAATGAATTTACAATTTTAATGTTTTTCTTTCGTTTCTTTCTTCAGCACTTTATCTGAACAGGTCCAGTATTTGCAGTTTTAGATAATTAACTTGTCGTTTTTCGAAGTAAGTCCATATAAGAATACAACTATCAACATGGGTACATTTTAACAACTTTTGTAAAAACAAACTTCATACAAAATGTCTATGCTTTAGCAGATGCAAATTCAGAGAAGAGTATTTTTAGTTTAAATTCCAAAACTTTAGTACTAACAGGTCTCTATGGGCAGGGCAATTTAACCGCAAGGAAATAATTTGAACAGACTTTGTTGAGGGTCACTAGATACTAAATACTAAATGCCACACATCTAAGTTTTAGCACTAACAATTTGAGAGAAAAAAAACATTTCTAGCTTTAACTATACAAGTCTATATAAAAAAAAAATGGGCCCACAGGGCGGGGCCACTTCTGACCCAAGGTACATACTATAAACAATCTTCATAGAGGATCACTAGATGATGCTTCATGCAAACTATCTAAGCTCTAGCACTAAAACCTTTACAGAAAATATTTTTAGTTTTAACACTTATTAGTCTTAACAAAATAAACAAGAGGGCCCCGAGGGCCCTGGAAAGCTCACCTGAGGCAGAAGATTTTTAAAAGTTCCCTTTTTCATTGCTTTATGTACAACAGGCGACACTGGAAGGTCTAAATCTGAAGGCTAGTTTTAAAATTTAAAAGTAATGTTTGTAAAAGAATTTTCTAAGATTTGACCTGGCAACATAGTTTTTGACCGGACATGACCCATATTTGAACATAGCCTAGATATTGCCAAACCGAACATTCTGACCAAGTTTCATCAAAATCGGGTCGCAAATGTGGCCTTTAGAGTGTAAACAAGAGTTTCCTAAGATTTGAACAGGTGACATAGTTTTTTGACCCGACATCACCCATATCCGAACTTGGCCTAGAAATTGTCAAGACAAACATTCTGACCAAGTTTCATCCAAATCGGGTCGCAAATGTGGCCTCTAGAGTGTAAACAGGAATTTCCTAAGATTTTACCTGGTGACCTAGTTTTTAACCCAACATGACCCATATGCAAACTGGGCCATGATATTGTCAAAACAAACATTCTGACCAAGGTTCATCAAAATCGGGTCGCAAATGTATCCTATAGAGTGTAAACAAGCATTTCCTAAGATCTGACCTGGGGACCTAGTTTTTGACCCAACATAACCCATATATGAACTTGGCCTAGATATTGTCAAAACAAACATTCTGACAAAGTTTCATTAAAATTAGGTTGCATATGTGGCCTCTAGAGTGTAAACATCAAATGTTGACGGACGATGCACGACGGACGACGACGGACAACCACTGACCACAATAGCTCACCATGAGCACTTTATGCTCAGGTGAGCTAATAAGGGCCCACTTATGGGACCATTTTTTAAGTAACAAAGCAATTCGTCTAATGTTTAATGAGGAGACATCTTTTGAATGAATTGATGATGCACACACGCAAGGACGGATTGACAACACTGACATTAGGTGATCACAAAACCTCACAATGATCACTATGTGCTCGGGTAAGCTAAAAGAACATTTCACCTTAAGGTGCATGCAGTCAAATAGACATTAGCGTATGATAGCAACATATGCATTGCATACGGTATTATGAGAAAGAATTCATACTCACACTTTTCGAGCGGGTAAGACCAAACTATGGACGATGGTCATTTACAAACATTCCAAAAGCAATGTAGCTTGAGCAGAGCAAATGCATAATAAATGTGAGACTATATGGGAATGGTTTGACTAGTGCAAGCATGTGACATTCTTGAGTTTACTGTGAAATCACTTATTTTCGCTGGGTCAATTTTCGGGAGTTTTGGGCGAAAATAAGTGATTTAACAGTAAATTCAATTATGTCACATGCTTGCACTTTTCAAATGTTTCGCATATGCTCATTTTCATTATGCACTTTTTCTGTAGTAAAAAAAGTGGTACCGTATCTCTTATGCTTTTGAAATGTTGTCTGGTCAAAGTTTCAATTTACCCTTACTTTGTTTTGGGCTAAATATGGATGCTTACCAAATATTTTCCCAACAGTTTCATAATCCTTCTCAAGACAATTCTTCAACGGGTCGAAGTACTTCTCTTGAATTGCAGGAAGAATCAAGGAAAAGAATTCCCTTCGAGGTCCGCCAAAGTCCTCAGCCATCTATAAAACAGGTCATAAAAATCAAGATGAACATGTTACATAATAATTTTATTATATACATATATATGTACATAACATAAAAAACAAGAAAAATATCATATCAATGGTTTGGATTTCTTATTTAATAATAAGTTGTCAGTCTCAGTTCATGAAATGAGAATATTTTCTGTTAATATTTTAACTTATGGAAACCTGTGATCTTTGCCTATTTGGCATATTAGTTAATGAGGATATGTCCTTTGAATGGATTGTTAACACACAGAAGCACACACGGACGACGGATATCAGGCCGTCAGTCTCAAAGCTCACCATGGCCACTATATGCTCAGGTTAGCTAAAATAGTCAAATATTTACCAGTAACAGTTCAACTAAATGCTCTATGTGTAAAACATTCCTAAAACGTCCATGCATGTTTTAATCATATAACAACATACATGTATGTATTCAAAGTCAATTGCTTTATACATAATTCCTTGCATACAAATCAAAAGGTCATAAAATCACTAACTTCACCATAGAACTGAATTTCCAGGGTCAACCTCAGGTCATCTATGGTTTCAATTGCTTCCATGGCTGTGTCTAGCAGTCTAAATCTGTCTATGCTTAGAAAATTTGTGTCTCCTGTGATACAAGTTCCATTCTGAACATCTTCTGCACTGATGTCAAGCTGTCTCCCTTTTACAATTTTTGCTTGTAACACCTTCAATATGTCAATGGGATCATCTAAATTATGACTTCTTATTTCGTCAATGCATAATTGAGTCAGCTCTGTCATTCCTAAAACATGATTTGTTGGAACTTCCAAATCATCAAAGTTGTTGAGTGATTGGACAAATGCATTTTCTATGAAATCATTTTCATAGTCAGGTGTTTCCAAAAGTTCCTCACCAACATGTATTGTCTCTGCAGGGGTAACAATTGCCAAGGCAGGCAAATCAGGCAGCTCCTCTGTGCAACAACTGATATGCTGTCTTATTTCAGAGACAGCAAAAAGTCCCTCGCATGTCAAACATGACACTTTAATATTTGACTCTGTGTTCAAATCATCAACCACATCTGTAACTGTAAGTGACCTCTGCAAAGGCCGTACATAAAACCGGCCTTGAGGGCCAACAACACTCTTTAAGGTTTGAACATCCCATTTACAATTCAGAATTCTTAACGTCCTAGTAGTGCCATTGCAACACATCAGTTCGAAACCCCCACTATTTTCCAATTTGGGGAATTCTTTGAGTAGTTTTTCGTGCACATCCTTTTCGTTATCATTTGAATTGAATGTTATTTTTTTCAATCCAAGGCCTGCCTTAAACAGGCACTCTTTTTCTGAGCTATTCGGAATGTTTGTTTGGTTTGGGTCTGATAAGCACAGAAAAGTAAAGTCCAAGTTCTTCCTTTCTTTTTCTTCGAAGAAATTCTTGGTTCGCGACATCTGCTTGCATTGAAGAGGTTACTTCGTTCTCTTACTGCTTCATCTGTAAAAGTTAAAATGAGAGTTATTAAATAGGTGAAACCAAGAGGGCCCTTGGTCGCTCACCTGAGAGCCAGTGACTGAGTTATGAAAGTTAGTGGCTTACTATTTAGTTAGTAGTTTCTGACCATTTTTTCTCATAAAAATTGCCTTTAAAACTTATTTCTTGTCCCTAAGCCCTACTTACGCAACAAACTGGAAGGGTTTGAACAACTGTGAAGGAGGATCACTAAGGGAATATTTATGTCCCATGAAATGGGGAGACATATTGTTTTTAGCTCTGTTGTCTATCTGTCCGTCACACTTTCTATCTGCTCTAGATCTATTGAACCCCTGGTGGGATTTACAAATAACTATGTACAAATGGCAAGAATGATGAGATGATTTGCAGTGCTTATGTTTGAGCAAGGTTTGTTCAAGGTCAATGTCACAATCTAAGATTAAACATTGTATGACTGTATTTCGTGTCCGCTCTATATCTTTTGAACCCCGTGTGGGATTTACAAATAACTTTGCACATATGTCAAGTATGATGAGACGATTTGCAGTGCCTATGTTTGACCAAGGTCGGTTCAAGGTAAAGGTCACAGTTTCAGATTTAACATTGTATGACTGTATTTCGTGCCCGCTTTATATCTTTTGAACCCCTGGTGGGATTAACAAATAACTTTGTTCAAATGTCAGCTATGCTGAGACGATGTGCAGTGCCTATGTTTGAGCAAGGTAGGTTCAAGGTCAAGGCCAGAATTCAAGATTAATCATTGTATGACTTACAAAGTTCATTATCGCTGACTACCAATAAAAAAACCAGGAAATGCAGCAATGCGACAAAACCAGGTTTTCAATGATTCAACCAAGTATTGATTTGGCAGGAAAAAGACATGAAAAATGGCAGTGAAGAAGATATGATGCCGTTATTTTGGTTGCATGCAGATTGTGATGTATGTATGGTGATTAGAAATCATACAGGTTTTGTACTAAGGATATGGTGAAACACTGCAATAAATAAATGATTAGGAAAAGTGGTTGATGAAACAAATCAATTATAAGGTTTGTTCCTGAAATTACACAGATATATAAGGGGTCAGTAATTTCAGTCCAATTTTTCCCCATATGCAATAACAGATTCAAACATATTTGTGTAGTGGAAGAAACAACTAAATTTAAATTTTTAGTAACAGTGAC
>Ga0224511_10001151_pt1 | contig 15235 bp, 10 predicted proteins | sample SF_May12_sed_USG_2_FD_169988 | JGI IMG/M metagenome (GOLD analysis project Ga0224511, IMG submission 169988) | Sediment microbial communities from San Francisco Bay, California, United States - SF_May12_sed_USGS_8_1 | ecosystem: Environmental > Aquatic > Marine > Sediment | place: USA...
ATTCACCTACGACCAAATGATAGTTCCTTCCCGCACACTTTGCCGAAAAGAATGTATTTCGAACGAGAAACACGAAGAAGTACAATTAAGACACAAATACTAAAACTTTCACTTGTGTTACTAAATATTAATTGCTGAAGACAGTCATTTATTACGATTTGACGTCATAACGCCACAATATTAAGACGCGAGCTTTTTATAATAACGCCCGTTATTTACATTTCGCTCGGCGTTTAATGAACTGTTACGCAGAGATATTTAACGATATTGATTTGGAATTAATAAAAAATGACCAAATACACTATCTTTAACTATAAGTAGCAAAAACCTTAAAATATTTTGAAAATAATGAACAATTATCAGCGAAAACGAACACGGAATCAGACCATAAAGAGAAAATATCGCATTCTAATTACGGCTGCGATTTTTTTAAAGCATTGTTTCATAACGTTGTAATGGGAGCAGAATTATATGGTATCAAATGAATGATAATTATATATTCTTTCAAACTTTTAGCCATTCTACATGATTTGACATCATAATTTCACAATATTAAGACATAGCGCGTGCCGTTTTCGCACGTGTTTTTTTTACAAAAGCGCCCATTGTTCGCATTTCGCTCGGCGTTTAATGAACTGTTTAACCATATTGATTTGGAATTGAACAATAATGATCAAATATACTATTCTTAAACTTTATTTAGCAAAAGATCTTGAAATATTTTGAAATAAAAAACAATTATGAGCAAAGGGGAACACGGTAACAGACGATACAGAGAAAATATCGCATTCGAAATTACGGCCGCGATTCTTTTAACGCATTGTTTCATAACGTTGTAATAGGAGTATAATTGTAAAATTGGTATCAAATAAAAGATAATTCTATTATCTTTCAAAGTTATATAGACATCATTGAGCTTAAACCAGCAATACATGGAGAAATCGTGTTTGAAATGGACAGTTTTCACATTTTGACCGCGATATTGATTTTTCGCGGATAGTGCTATCGATCACAGATGTATTACTTAAATAAAAATGATCAAATATTTAAAATATCACAACTTAGTATTTTAAAAATGGATATATGACTAAAATGATGCCAGATACATGTACATTAAAACTATTTGTACTTTGGTGATAAAGATTCGCATATGTCTTTGAAAATAATTCCTACAATATACACATGTATGTATGAACTGAAAATGATCTAGATAGCCTGTATATACTTTTTTCTTCCTTTTTCTTTTCTTCTTTTTCTGTCATATATTTATAATGGTTATGTTATTAACTTGAAATTTATAAATATGTTTGCTGTATAATTTATGATACTAGTATATATTTGTAAATATGCCACATGGGTCAATGACCTTCTGGTTTTATGAATATAACTTCGAACTTCATTAAATACAAGGATAGCACAAAAAGAATTCATTAAAAGTTATGAATGTGATTGAAGTTGTCCAAATACTTGTTGACAAAAAGTGTTAAATGTTTGTTAAACCCAAAATGTTAACGTGCAGATTAAAATGTTAACTTGCTTTTCTTGCTTCTAATATATTAGATTATTTTAATATTAAAACAGTTATTTAATAACTGAAAATATTCATTACTAAAACAAATGTGATTTTTACAAATACTTATGTTAAAAGAATCGGAATCGGAATCGTTAAGAATCGGAATCGTTTCATAAGTATTCGAATAGAACCGGAATCTCACCATGCCCACCCCTACATGCAATGAACTATATGGAATAATCTTAATTAATGGCATGTCATTGATTGACATTGACCACTGCGTTTTTAAAGAATACCTTCATACTTGACAATAACAAAAAAATGAAAGCTTGAGCATGGCAGCCATGTTTAAAAAAATAAAGAAGGTGTGAAAGAGTGTGTTTCAAATCTTATAGTCTAAAGGTTACAAAATTAATGTACTTTCGACTTCGTTTGGATCTACAAAGCGTTATGGTTACGATGCACTTTTAAACAATCAAACAATAAACAATCTAAAAGTCAAAACATGTAAATGCAAACGTGTTAGTCAATCTGAACAAATATCAGTCTTCTCCCAGGTGAAAAGTATATTAAGTGATGTATATACATACCCATAAATTCTTTATTAAGCCAATTTAAAGCGAGGATTGATCAACGTCCCTATCCTTTAGCTTTGACGCGTCGGCATAATTATCTAATAATCAATGCTCCTGGGTCGTTGTACATGTTGTATGAGAAAGAACATATTGAACAGATAACGTTTTGCTCCAATGAGAGCCTTGTATGGCTTTATTATGGTTTGTAAATGCTATTTGTCATGTTAATACATGAATTAGATCATATGACCAGCCTTTTAACAGGGTTTATGGTTATTTTGTCAGGCTCTACTTATCTAGTCAATGAACCAGCAGAAAAAAGCGTTGTAAGGTTGTCACTCAATCCAGGTGCGTGTTTCAACAGTGCTTGTGAACAAAGCTTGACAGCGAATAGTAAAGGTACGGAAGCCTATTAGTGCCATTTTGTCTTATGAATTTCTAAACTATGACTTACATCTTAGTATTTATGTCTTATGACCTGTTTTGTCTTTCGTGATCTAAATGAAAAGCACCGGCAAAACAGTCAACCATTGACAGACAAAAACTCAAAAGGAACCATTTTCAAGTTTGCGTAAGTAATTAACGCATAATTATGCAAGCCAAATAATATTTTGTTAAAAAAAATTCTGATAAAAATGTAAATAAATGTTTTTCTACACACAGTGCCACATTTTATACCACGTCGTTGCCATATACATGTATTATAGTTCAGTAAGTGTAACTAGGACAACACGATGATCAGCTAAGACCTTAGATATAAATGTAGGTCAAGAATAATTGTGCATGTCACGGATAGTGTTCGTATATTATCAGATACTAGTAAATTTCACAAGGCAGATGGCTGTTTATATCCTCTGGCTGTGCTTGTGGGTGCATTGTTTGTTCCCAGTTACTGGAGTGACACCATCTAATATACATGCAACGGTGATAGCAGGAACTTCACGACTGGATTCGTTTGTACTTAGAATTCTCTTTAACCATTTCTGTTTAATTTTACTTCTTTTTACTTTCCTATCGTTTTGTTCAGTTTCTAAATGGCCTGATTTGAGAGACTAAATGCATTTCTCCTTTTTTTAATCTTCTCTAAAAATGTTGAGAAAGTGTGAGGTTTGCTATAGTTTAAAACTGGTTTAAACTCCCAATGAAAGTCATTGACCGTACCAAAGGGGAAACTCAACATTTCTTGGAGAATTCATTTAAAAATATAAATAAAAAAGAAAATAGAAAAAGAAAAGTCCGAAAAACACAAAAATATAGTTTTTTCTAAATGTCTGTTGCGTCATGGTGTTGTTCGTGTTTTTGTGTCGTTCTGTGTCTTAGTTTTTGTACGGGATATTTTGTCATAGTGCCCTTAAACTTGACATATCTACATTGTTTACAACATGCTTTCTTTGAACATCTCTTCAATTTTAATGTTTTCAGGTTATGAATAATTTGGCTCCTAGTTACATGGATGATTTTTGTACCTCAAGACTCTGTCCATAGCTACACTACTTGATTCAGCAATAAAGGTGGATATGGTCTCCCAAAGGTAAAAGGCTCCGGCTCAAAATCGTTTTGTTTTTAGCGTCCAAACTTTGGAACAGTTTACCTTTATTTATAACAACAATAAAGCATCTTCACAATTTTAAAGTCTCCATTAAATATTTCTTAATGAAAAACTTATAATAAATATTTTAACTTTTTAGCAAGAATATTAATAATCTTATTTTTGTTTTACTTACTTAAATGAATTCTGCTGTGACAGAAAGTTTTTTTCAGCGGAGCTGTCTAAAATTGATTTTGACCTAGATTTGCAGAAGCTTAGACCAATGGAATGCTGCACCAAAACATAAATATTTAGTGGGAAAATTGAAAACTAGCATTTTATTGGTCGATATTTTGTAGCGCAATGAAAATAAGGCAGTGCAATAAATATTGTTATGAGTTATGTCCATCCAATCTGCACCATTAGAAAGATCTATTTGAAATAATTAAGAAGGGCAAAACTGCATTTTATGATGTTCTAGTGAGAAACTTAACAGTAACCGCGATAGTTATAAACCGCCCATTGTTAAAATGCCAAAAAGTTCGCATAACAACAAGAAATTAATCTAATAGATTTAAACGACTGGTCTAAAATATGTTCAAATATTGCGGGCCTCATATTTCACAACATCCAGAGTCCAATCGAGTGGGATTTATACATTTCTTGAATCCAGGTAGTGAGATGGTTTCACCTCTGGTGTTAATTGGTACCGTTCAACTTCATGTAAACTTGTACTAATCGGATTAGAAATAAATCCAAATGTCCTTTACAAACTCCGCTGATTGTCTTTTTTAAAGACATTTCTTGATTAATTTACAAAGTAGATAATTGTTTTCCTTTATAGTGTATACCATACCCACTGTGATAGTTTTGATAATAACAAAGTGATACTTATTTATTATTATTTTACTTTTTACTAGTTTGCCTCTCTGGGTCATGCAACCAATACAAAGGAACGCAATGGAAATAAGCGCTTGCACTTTATTGCGTAATCTTTGGTATTTGAAGCATTCCATGGTTATTTTTGCTTCTAAAGTTTTTATACGATTGTTATTTTGGTAATATGTATTCTTATTGTTTACATTATACCACTATGTAAGCCATTGTATGTTTACTACGCCGAAATAAATCTAAATCTATATATCGACGTTTTAATCAATATATAATTTATATATTATAAGAACAAACGTTTTCTCCTCTGTTCATAAAGCAGCAAATGCAACAGGAAAAACAACAGCAATGTTCAACAGAACAACAAAACTTTATATCGCTACTACAAAGTGACACATCAATAGTTTGTCCAAAGAAGACATATCAGTTCAAAATTAAAGTGAAAGTAGGACGTAAATAATAGAGGTCATCTTGAACCAAAACTGATATCTCTTGTTTGGACAAACTATTGATGTTTCATTATAAATAACGAACTGAACTACCGTTCCAGGTAGGTCTCCCATGTTGTCGCTTGTCTCCTCAGCAAACCGTTGGAAGCCATGCAATCGACAAGGGCATTCGTTCGTTACAAAATGAAATATTTATTGATCGCCAAAAGTAACAAAAATAATGTTGTAAATGCATCTTAAATGTATATCAAATTACGTGAACATAACAACATCAAAATGTTAAAGTACAGGTTTGATACACCACAAGTTATATAGATTGAATATTTTTACATTACCTTTTTCCGAATCTTAAATGAATGTTATTTTTTTTTTCAGTAAACAGTGTTAAGGACTTTTACATTTAACATAAGAATGTGTTACAAATTATAACCACTATTGTAATTTAAATTATTATAATGTGGATCATCATTTTAACAGCCTACATTTAAAACTACCTCTACAATGCCGTTTCAAAGCACAATGACAGTAACATGTTGATCCCAAAGTTCTTTTTTCATCAAGTACTACAAACTGAGACAGACGAACAAACACCGAGTGTATCAAGCACATTCGAAACCAACTCTATAGGACAGTTTACAAGCACTAGAGCACTAGAGCAGTTGTGATCTGTTGATCTCAAAGTACATTAGACTATTTACTGAGACAAGAGTAACGTTAGGCATGAAGAGTGTGTCAAGCGATATGAAGTGAAATGTCTCAAGGAATGTGCGTCAGATGTGCTGCAGGTTGTAACCAACAGGGTCGGATATGACGTGCTTGTAAGGCGGCGGCAGACCCTCCATAACGAGGGTCGCCTCGTACCGGACGTTGATGGCGCGCCGGTCGCCGGAGTGATGAAATGAAATCTCTGAGTAGGCGGGTGGCGAGTCGGTGTATGTGGACGGAAATACCAGGTCGTCGTAGCTCTGGCTGTAACCGGGGTTGCTAACGGCCGCACCGAAAGTCCCGCTGTCGGATTGTCGGCGGGAACTAGGAGGCTGGCGCTGCGTGCTTGTCGCGGGTTGTTCGCTGGCATGAGCGGCTTTCTTCCGGCGGCAGTATCTAAGCCAACACACACAGCAGCAGACAGACGCGATGAGGGTGGCCAGCCCCACCATACTGTAGACCAGGATTGGTACGTAGTCCATATGGTAAAAACTCTCTGGATTGTAGGGTCTATAGGTCGTTGGTTGTGGATTATAGGGTAGTGTTCCTATGGTATAAATTGCATTGGGTAATCACATAATGTAAAGACAGTTAAACCAACTAAAATAATATGTCAAATGGTAACAGTTCATTTGAACACTCTTAAAATCGACTATTTATTATTTATTTAATAAGTAATAATTATATTGTAGTACTAATAGTATGCAATACAGGTATCAACTAGAGCTTGGGGCATTATACGCGCGAAGTATGAGCCGTCAATTATGATCATCTATCCGCTATGGGCAACTAAGTCACCAATTATGGAAATAGTTTTCAAGTTATTTAGCGGACAAGGATTTTATGTTCCATGTCACTGCGACCGTGACCTTTGACCTACAAACTCGAAAATCAATAGGGTCATCTATCGGCCATGGCCAACAAGGACGCCAATTTTGATGTCCCTAAGCTCAACACGTTGCAAGTTACTGAGTAGACAAATATTTTATGCTTCGCATCACTGTGACCTTTGACCTACTGACCCGAATATCAATAGGGATCATCTGTCGGCCATGGCCAACTAAAAGCCCATTAAAATGCTGTTCCTAGGCTAAAGAGGTTTTAAGTTAATGAGCGGACACAGATTTTATGCTGCAGGTCACTGTGACATTGACCTTCGACCTACTGACCCTAGAATTAATAGTGATCGTTTATTGGTTGTCCAACTAAGATACCAATTATGGTTTCACTTAGCTTTAAAGGTTTCATGTTTTGTGCGGACATGGATTTTAAGCACTGTGACATTGACCTTTGACCTACTGACCCCAAAATCAAAATGGACCATCTTTGGGTCATGGCCATAGATGACACCAACATACCAAGAAAGGTTTACCGATGTGAAATAAGTTTGAAGTTAATGAGCGGACAAGACTTTGCTAACGCCAGACGGACGGACGGACGGACAGACATACAGACTGACGACATGCGCCATAAAATAATACAACCGAAGGTCGCTTCGGACGTATAAAAGTGTACAATATAGGTGAAGTTGTTTATTATAAACATACTGTGTGTCCAATATTGCTCGGCTGTCGTGTAAAAGTTCCAATTGTTACATGATACGCCCACATCTTCAGAGTGTTTGCAGTTATGGTGGCCAAAGGGCGCGTGCTGACATTCATCCAGACGCGACTCGTTTCCGGTGCAGAAGACATCATCCAGCCAGATCTGACCGCTTCCTAGCTGCCCTGGTCTGAGCTCGATTAGTCGAGAATAATACCTATAGCAAGAAGATGATATGAATTTTATTGGAAGCGCTTAGCTCAAACTGTCTTTCTAATAACACACAAAAAAGCTGTTTTAATTTATTACATGTATGTGTAACACGACGACAAAAACTTACGTTGACAGGCCCAGCTGCCTGCAGATGACGCGTGCGGCGTTCCGGTCCACGCCGTCGTCACAGACGGTGCCCCAGCGGCCGTTGTACATCACCTCTACCCGTCCATTGGAGGGACCGTCACCAGCAACCAGACGAATACCGGACAAGCCGCCTACCATTGGATGAGTGCATTGGTTTTTGGTAATGTGTAACAGGAAGTGAAAATGATATGTAGTTTTTTTAAAAGTGTGAATACAGGTATGCGGAAACGACAATTTAGCGGCGGCAAATGTGTGACAGTTGATGGAATTGCGCGTTTAAGATTGCGACATTTCGTCGAAAAAGAATTCTGCCTCATCTTTATTCAGATATCTTTTCGAGAAATATCACACTTTTGTTAAGTTTTACATTTACTATATAAAATAGTAAGCAGTACCTTGTGTGGTTGGAGACACAGTGTTTGTAACTAGATCTATAAATACAGTAATTATGCGTACATATTTAACACTATATAACATGTCAAAACATTATAATACATTATACATTATGTTCTATAGTTTGATTTGTTGATAGTCATTATGGGTTTTATCTGCCATTTGGGGTGGTTGTCATTCTGAGATTAATTATATAGTTATATTGTAGTAATATGCATACTGATAATAGCGTAAACGTTTTTATAACGTACCGTATGTCCAGTTTTGTTTGCTTGTCGTGTAAGAGTTCCAATTGTTACATGATACACCAACATCTTCAGAGTGTGTGCAGTCATGGTGACCAAAGGGCGCGTGCTGACATTCTTCCAAACGTGACTCTCTTCCGGTGCAGAAGACCTGGTCCAACCAGATCTGATCCCGTCCCCGCTGCTCCGGTCTTAGATTGATCAGTTTGGCAAACCACCTAGTGTACGAAGAAAAGTCGAAGGCTGTTGCGAGCGGTTATTTCGAACTGGTTTTCTTACCAAAGGAAAATAGTCTGATGATGTATTTCAGTTTATTATGTGCATCAAGATAGAATTAAACTCGCGAATTTGTTTCGGCATTTATTGAATTGTCTCTATAAGCAGATATTTTTAAACATTATACTTTTATGTTTTTTTAAACACTTTGTAATAAATATTATATTAGTGACATGACATTATTAGTGAAAACAAAATGATAATTATTTATCCTGGGTCTGCACAAAGCTGACAGTCGCATGCCTCAGTTAAGGTCATTATAGTTATAGCATGTGGTTTTAAAGGATTGTTTGGCGGGTCACCTACATTGTACGTTTATGTAATCCTCACCATTAAGGGAAATAAAGAATTGAATTGAATTTTATTTTTAAACAATAGCGTCTGATTATCATAGCCATAAACTATTGGATAGACATTGTCCTGTTATAAATAATCCAGATTTACAGCCGTTAAAGGATCATTCTGATCTCTACTACACATCGTTCTCAACTGTCGTAAGAGTACACTTACGTGGACAGACCCAGCTGCCTGCAGATGACGCGTGCGGCGTTCCGGTCCACGCCGTCGTCACAGACGGTGCCCCAGCGGCCGTTGTACATCACCTCCACCCGTCCATTGGTGGGACCGTCACCAGCAACCAGACGAATACCGGACAAGCCGCCTATTATGAGATATAAAGAATGGTTTTGGAAAGGCGTTATAAAAACTTAAGAAGACAAATGACTACTGCATTGCATACTTTTAATAAGTTTTCATAAATTTATGTTTCGTTTATTCTACTAAATATTAAAACAAAGTGTTGTGATCATAAAGCAGCGAGCTCGACATTACGAAGTTTATTATGTATAATACATATATTTCTCTGCAGTCTGAAAGTTTAATAGTTGTTTTACATTACCTGTTCTATCTGGCATAGCTGGTGGTGGTCCTTAAGCTTTTATTATCATTTGATAAATGTTTAAACACATATTTTGTAAAGACATATTGACATATGACAATTAACTTGAGGAGAAAACATTATATTCTTTATAAACTTTTTAATAATCTTTACACAATTTGTTAAAATATGTAGAAGACGAGATATTTGCATTTTTATTAAAATTTTAACACGTAAAGCAGTGTAAAGTATTCTATAACACAATACGTGTTTAACCGGTTTACTGACTGATCTTGATCATATTGCGGTTTTAGAATTGCGACAATTTGTCGAAAGAAACCTGCCTCATTTTTATTGGCCACAAACGTAATCGACAAGTATTACGTCTTTTTTTATTTTTCATTTAATGAAAACATGGCGACCAGTAGATCTACCTTGTGTGGTGGCCCTGGTGGGAGGAACAGTGGTTGTAACTAGAGCTGCAATGAAATCAGTTATAATACATACATAATAAATAAAATATATTTTAAGTTAGGATGCATTTAACTGTGAAATTATCATTTTTCAGTCTCAACAAAGTTAGCGCAAATGCAATTTCTTAAGATTCGCGCGATCTCAAAATTCGGACAACTTTTATTTCAGATTGTTTTACATTATATATTCAACTATGAACATTTTTTATTTATCATTAATATATTGCATAACATCTTTTGGATTTTATAACTGTTCAATCATGCTAGTTAGAAATTCCATCCAACGCACGTTGTGTTAGGCAGTCGGGCGTCAGCGGCTCAGCCTTCTCCAGGGAAATGTCGTCCACCGCGAGTTTGTTACGTCCTCCCGGTCCAGCCGTTCCCCGCCGCGCCTCCAGCAGCACGGTAAAGTTGGCCCGCCACAAGTTATTGATACAAAAGTGTACGCTGGTCCATCCGTTCATTGGCACATCACCGGAAGTCCAGTACAGTAGGCGACCGTGAGTCGTTTTTAGAAAGAGGCTCAAATCACCTGGTGCAACCAACAACGGAATTATGATGGAGCGTAATTATCTTACTCATGGCATGTTTGGTCTTTAAATAGTTTGTTTTGTACCTGCATATGTACCACATATGCGGAGGTTCAGGCATCATAGTGGACTCAAACACGTTGAAAACATATCTGTGATATACTGATAGAGGTACAAGATCATACACACGGCTGAGGGTGGTCAAACATACTGTATTCACACAAACAATGTCACAAACCCTTAACTACTTAACTACAAATATGTAGCCGAAAGGGTAATCTTGTCGAGCTGGAAGAACAAAACGTCTGGGTGTTTCCCAAACAAACATTATGTTGACCAGTTTAGATCTTCGTTTGACCTCTAAGTTTGTCCCAACCTTTGAGGTATGAATGTTATTTCGAACATTTGAAATTTGTGAAATTTGTGCGGATTTATTTAATGATCATTTAAATCATGGCGAGGTTTGAACCTTGAAAAATAGCTTGACCAAGTTTAACCTTTGACCTGTATGTCTAACCTCATCTTGATAAAAATAAAATTGGTTCTTCCGCACTAAACTCCGTCTCATTAACATGTATGCCAAGTTTGTATATAATCGATCCATCTATGGTGAAGTTAATGCCCAAACATGAAGTTTGACATGTGATTTCTAAATTTTACCACACGGACACATGCCGGCTAAGCAAAAAGTGACGGCTCCAACAAACAAAATATTGACCACGTTTGACTTTTAATTTTACCACACCTTTTATGAAGTTCGACAAAAATTGCATACAGAGTATTGTTCCACTAAGACATCCTTAAGCAGTCACGTTCAGACAGGTGCTACAAGACTTTGGTACGACAACAATGAAAAACAAATAAATTTATTTTACCATACGCTTTTATTTGGGCGACCTTTCCTCTGGTATTCAGAGGCGTTGTAAAGCAGCTGAGTATAGTCTAAACTATAGTACGTGTAACTAATAAGAGACGATTGTTGTACCGGCGTCAGAGTTGATGTAGACACGGAAGTTGATGTTGACGGCAAACCATGAAAATGACGTGTTGGTAGTGAGGACAGCCTTCTGCCCCGCCCAACGCTCACCAAGCGCCTCGATATACCGGCATCCGTCTGCAACAATACAGCATACGACACTCGATATACCGGAATTCGTCTGCAACAATACAGCATACGACACTCGATATACCGGAATTCGTCTGCAACAATACAGCATACGACACTCGATAAACCAGAATTCGTCTGCAACAATACAGCATACGACACTCGATATACCGGAATTCGTCTGCAACAATACAGCATGTGACAATCGATAAACCGGAATTCGTCTGCAACAATGCAACACGCGACACTCGATATACCGGAATTCGTCTGCAACAATACAGCATACGACACTCGATAAACCGGAATTCGTCTGTAACAATACAGCATACGCCACTCGATATACCGGCATTCGTCAGCAACAATGCAGCATACGACACTCGATATACCGGAATTCGTCTGCAACAATACAGCATACGACACTCGATAAACCAGCATCAGTCTGCAACAATACAGCATTCGACACTCGATAAACCGGACTTCGTCTGCAACAATATAGCATACGACACTCGATAAACCAGCATCAGTCTGCAACAATACAGCATTCGACACTCGATAAACCGGACTTCGTCTGCAACAATATAGCATACGACACTCGATAAACCAGCATCAGTCTGCAACAATACAGCATACGACACTCGATAAACCAGCATCAGTCTGCAACAATACAGCATACGACACTAGATAAACCAGCATCAGTCTGCAACAATACAACATACGACACTCGATAAACCGGACTTCGTCTGCAACAATATAGCATACGACACTCGATAAACCAGCATCAGTCTGCAACAATACAGCATACGACACTCGATTAACCAGCATCAGTCTGCAACAATGCAGCATACGACACTAGATAAACCAGCATCAGTCTGCAACAATACAGCATACGACACTCGATAAACCAGCATCAGTCTGCAACAATATAGCATACGACACTCGATAAACCAGCATCAGTCTGCAACAATACAGCATTCGACACTTGATAAACCGGACTTCGTCTGCAACAATATAGCATACGACACTCGATATACCGGAATTCGTCTGCAACAATGCAACATATTCGATATACCGGCAACCATCTGCAAAAATGCAGCATACGACAATCGATATATCGGCGTCCGTCTACTGTAACAGCAAAAAGCGAAGGTTAAACTTTAAAGTTATTCCACGCAGCAAAAGGCTATACTGAAAAGTTTAAATAGTATTTACACTTCAATAATCAATACAGTTTATTAGATCTATATCAGTGAGAAAGTGGCGTCTATTTGTGTCACCCTTTCAAAAGAAAGTGATACATAATTATCACTCTGTCCTTGCGTCTGTCAGTCCGTCCATCACGAAAACATAAACGGCTACTATAACTTTGCTAGATCAAAATATTTCTTCATAAAACTTTCAAATAATATTTTTATTTTGTATTCATTGAACAAATAAAGGGGCAATATAGATAACGATACTTAACTACTATCTGACAATGAAATGTTTTTGTTTTTAACGTTGATTTAAGAGTGACAAAATCTTGTCTTTAGATAAGCACTAAGGAAGTTATTTTCAAAGCAGGAAAAACTTACCAAATCAAATGAGTTTAAGTTTTAAAGTTTTATGCGAGCATAAATTGATAACAGTATTGACAAATATTGAGTCGAGGCTCCGATATCTGCCCACAGGAGCAGGAAGTATAGGGAGAGCATATCTCGGGTACCTGGTAGCGCCCGACAGTGGCATGACAAACCAAATGTCAGATAACAGGCCTGGATTAATTCGTAGTGTATGTCTTTAAAGCTCCTATTCCAGCATTGGTTGAAATAAAAAATTTAAATAAAATGTCAGCAAAGGATTTAAAAAACATACTCAGTAACATGTAAATCAAGTTACGTTTCTCGCTCAAGAAATGTCAGTATAGAATTGTAATAGCACATTTAATTTTGCAATAAATTTTAACCGTTCTAACGCTTTATTTTGTAAAAAATGTTCTAAAATTAGAATGACCAATAAACGAACGGCGTTATTTTGACTCTAGCAAGGTGCGCGGCAAAGAGAATTCCGTTATATATATTGTATAAACCGGTACATCCTTCCAGGGCAAGAGGACGCGCGTATTTGTTTCACATTTTTAACGACTACGGGGAATTTCAATAAATTTCAAAGAAGTATTCCATTGATAATGATTATCTGTGAAATACTGATGTGTTTTTATTTGTTTCTAATTTTGGGAATTAAAATCCACCAAGGCTGGGATAGGAGCTTTAAAGCAAAGTTATAACACTGTTTACTTGAATTATACAGTGCACCTCCTCTTGAAACATCATTAAAAATATGAGATATATTTCATCTCGAATGAGCGGCCAAATTCTTATATATGTTACGAATAATGGTTTATATATGTTACGAATAATGATTTCCATATTAAATTGAAGTAAAAAGCATTAAGTATTATGACCGAAAAATACTTTACCAGCCTATTTTATGATTTAAGACGCTGCATGATTGTTAAGCATTATCCTTTTAAATGAGCTACATAGATGATCAATTTAAGACTAGTAGATATTCTTGAATGGCTGAGTTACCAGCCACCGTTTACAGAGAGGAAGTCGATTTACCGAAAAACACAAAAATATAGTTTTTTTTTAATGTTGCGTCATGGTATTGTACGTGTTTTGTGTCGTTCTGTGTGTTAGTTTTTGTACGGGCCATTTTGTCATGGTGCTCTTAAACTTGACATATCTACATTGTTACAACATTCTTTCTTTGAACATCTTTTCAATTTATATTACCGTTGTTGTCGGACGGGACGCCGGTGAAACGGTTACAGTTTCCGGCGCTCCAGTCAAAGTCGTCTCCGCGGTTCACGTCCGTCCACACACAGCCGTCGTAAGCGGAAGTGAAGTCACAGTAATGGGCTGAAGCAGAGATGTTCTTTTGACTTATTCAGCACTAGCGGCCGCGGACCTATGATTTTTTATGCCCAAAACGCTAATTTTTCTCAATTTTTTCTTCGCTCGCTTCGTTCGCGATTCATTTTAAGCATAATTGTAATAGAAATATGCCAAAACCACGCTAAAAATGACTTTTTACTTAACCGTCAACACTTTCAATTATTTTCTACCCCCCACCCCTGTTGACAAAGTCTACGCCCATCCCCACCCCCACGGTCAAATCCTGGATCCGCCACTGTTCAGGGTATAATAATTATGTACATCAAGACACACTATATATAAAAAACATATGACTTGCATAATTGTATAAAATGTAAACAATAAAGTCTGCCTTTAACGAACCCGCTTATAAGAAACTTCCGGTTATAAAGAACTTATTTTCATACCCCAATCTTAACCAATGAAATAGTTCAACATACGTTTATAAGGGTTTTATTGTATAAAAATAACCTTAATAAGTTTATGTTTCCCAAGGATACCATGTTAAGCATAAAACCTACTTCCAAAGGCGTTTATTTAGCAGTGTTTACACTATTACAATTAGCATACATGTTTTTTATCATTTAAGTCGATTTTTCTGCTGTTTTCATGTGTTTGAAAATTAACACTGTATCACTGGGTACAATCAAAGCGTCACAGGTTGTGGTTCTCAACGAAGACAGTGTAGTTGCTACTCAGCTAAAACTAATGTTAACAGCATGATCCTCATCCTCAAATTTAATTTGACTTCGTTGAGAAACATATACATTAAAAGTAGTCTTTTTACATTTTTATGTATATGTTTCTCAACGAAGTCAAATTCAATTTGAGGATGAGGATCACGCTATTGATATGAGT